>OJNH01000632.1_pt1 | contig 30421 bp, 21 predicted proteins | sample 1597361 | NCBI WGS metagenome assembly OJNH01 (sample SAMEA2452136, study PRJEB22498) | human gut metagenome | biome: human feces; feature: human gut; material: feces | place: Australia | collected 2012
TAATGGCGGTCATTAGAAAATGACAAGATTTTTTCTAATGACCGATTTGGGTTTAACTGTTGTGCTAATGCTTACCATCGGCACAAGCATGGTAGAAGCGCAGAATTGCGATTTGAACAGTGATGGTTTTGTGAATTCCAGTGATGTGGTTTACCTTTATAATTATATAAGAAATGGTGGTGGTGGTGAAGTAAAGGACGAGACCTTTACGGTGAACGGCGTGTCGTTTAAAATGATAGGTGTTGAAGGAGGCACGTTTGTTATGGGCTCGCATGCAGATAAGTATGTTAACCCTCATGATGTGACGCTTTCTAACTTCTCAATGGGTGAGGCTGTTGTTACTCAAGCCCTTTGGAAAGCCGTAATGAACCAGACTCCTACCTCTGATGGTCCGCAGTGGGAAGAATTCGATGGCCTGGGCGATAATTATCCAGCTTATAGTGTTAGTTATGAAGATGCACAGGCTTTTATAACAAAACTCAATTCTTTGACAGGACGGACATTCCGACTGCCTACCGAGGCAGAGTGGGAGTATGCTGCATTGGGAGGAAAGTATGCTAAAAATTGTTATTACAGTGGAAGCGATGTGCTCGAACTTGTAGGTTGGTACCGTAATAATAGTAAGACAGATGCAGAGGATCATATTAAGATGCAACCGGTTAAGCGCTTAAACCACAATGAACTGGGAATATATGATATGAGCGGAAATGTACTTGAATGGTGCCATGATTGGTATGATGACTATTCAACAGATGCTCAAGTAAATCCTTCGGGCCCGACTCACGGTGTTTTTAGGGTGGTACGTGGAGGTTGTTTTTCGGATGTCTCTGAAGAATGTCGTCCGTCGTATCGCGACTATACAGGTCCGGCAGACAGATTAGACTTTGTTGGTTTCCGCTTGGCAATGTAATAGGTGATAGTTTAAAAAATAAATGGCAGGTGTTCAAAAAATGTTTTTGGACACCTACTTTCGTTAAGATGTCTTGTAAAAAACAAGAAGTAGTCATAAAAAGACATACGTTGCGACCTTATGGCAGACTTGGTTTAAAATAAAAAATGTCTTTTGCGTTCTCAGAATGGAATTATTGAGTTACTTTTGTAGACAAGGAACAGAAAACACAGGTACACAATGGCAAAAGACAAGACGGCATACGTATGTTCGGAGTGCGGTTACGACTCTGTCAAGTGGTTGGGCAAATGCCCTGCTTGCGGGCAGTGGGACACATTTAGGGAGGTAAGGCTGGCATTGGCCGCAAAAAGTCGCCCTCCCTCGCATATTGCCTTGTCTCATGGCGATATGGGTGCAGAAACGGCAGCATCGCAGGTGGTGAGACTTAAAGATGTGGAGACACATGCGGAGCAGCGTATTGACACACACGATGCAGAGTTGAACCGCGTGCTCGGGGGTGGTCTCGTCAATGGTTCGCTTGTTCTGCTTGGCGGTGAACCTGGCATAGGCAAGTCCACATTGTTACTGCAGACTGTTTTGCGAATGCACCATCTCCGCATTTTATATGTCAGCGGTGAAGAAAGTCAAAATCAGCTCAAGATGAGGGCAGATCGCCTTTTGCCTCCTGACCAACAGGGCATAGGGGGTGAATGCTATATACTTTGTGAAACATCACTGGAGAAGATTTATGAGCAGGCAATGGCACTAAACCCCGACCTGCTTGTTATTGACTCTGTGCAGGCGGTGTCATCTGGACAGGGCGATGCATTCCCTGGCAGCATCTCCCAAGTAAGGGATTGTGCAGTGAGTCTCTTGCGCTATGTCAAGGACACGGGCAAGAGCGTGATACTGGTGGGTCACATCACCAAGGACGGCACTTTGGCGGGACCTAAGGTGCTGGAGCATATCGTTGACACAGTGTTGCAGTTTGAGGGTGACAGGCAGAACCTCTATAGGGTGTTGCGTTCATTGAAGAACCGTTTCGGTTCTACTGCAGAACTGGGTATCTATGAGATGCATGGTGGTGGGTTGCGCCCAGTGTCCAATCCCTCCGAAATGCTGCTGTCGCAAGACAACGAGGGGCTCAGTGGTGTGGCGGTGGCCTCGGCCGTTGAGGGTGTGCGGCCGTTTTTGATGGAGACACAGGCGCTTGTCAGTTCGGCGGCATACGGCAATCCGCAACGGTCAGCCACGGGTTTTGACCTTCGCAGGCTCAACATGCTTCTGGCGGTGCTGGAGAAGCGTGCGGGTTTTAAACTGTCGCAAAAGGATGTGTTTCTCAATATTGCCGGAGGCTTGAGGGTCAGCGACCCTGCCATTGACCTAAGTGTGGCGGTGAGTGTACTTTCAAGCACCTACGACCAGCCCCTCAAACCCTATACTTGCATGGCAGGGGAGATAGGCTTGGGTGGTGAGATACGTCCGGTTACGCGTATCATGCAACGTATAAGCGAAGCTCAACGTCTGGGTTTCCGCCGTATTGTAATACCTAAGTCCAATCTCAAGGGACTCGACACCTCGCGCATAGGCATAGAACTGATTCCGTCTGCCAGATTGCAGGACGTGCTGCGACAAGTGTTCTGACTCCGCTCCAAATATAATTCGTACGATGATAAAGGAAATAAATGTCCGTGTAAGTCCGAGGACTGTGGCTGTAAGCAGTGAACTGAAGCAATATGTGTCAGAAGAGTTAGGCATAGACTCTGGACGCATCAAGTCAGTCCAGACGGTGCGCAGTGGCATTGATGCACGACAACGCACGATATACATTAATCTTGTACTGCAGGTGTATGTTGACGAACCAGCTCCCGCACAACTCTTTGCACCTATTGACTATCCTAATGTTGAAAGAGGCCAGCAGGTTGTCGTGGTCGGAGCAGGCCCTGGGGGGCTGTTTGCCGCATTACGTCTTATAGAGTGTGGCTTGAAACCCGTAGTGCTTGAACGTGGCAAAGATGTCCATGCGCGAAAAAAGGACATCGCCCAAATTTCGCGCGGCAATACCGTCAATCCAGAAAGCAACTATGCTTTCGGGGAGGGGGGCGCAGGTGCGTTCAGCGACGGCAAGCTCTACACCCGCTCCACCAAGCGTGGTGATGTGGGCCGAATCCTTCGCATCTTCTGTCAGCACGGCGCCGACACCTCTATACTGTCGGCCGCCCACCCGCACATAGGCACCGACAGGTTGCCTCGTGTTATTGAAAACATGCGCGAGCGCATTCGCCACAGTGGTGGAGAGGTGCACTTTGAGACCCGGGTAGACAGTCTTGTGATAGAAAGAGACAAGGTTGTAGGGGTGCGCACGGCCGATGGCACGGAGTTTGCTGGACCAGTGATTCTTGCAACGGGCCATTCAGCCCGTGATGTTTATCGTATGTTGCACCGTGAAGGTGTGGACATTGAGGCCAAAGGTCTTGCCGTGGGAGTTCGTTTGGAGCATCCAAGTCACCTCGTGGACAGAATAATGTATCACAGCCGCGAGGGCAGGGGCGACTATCTGCCTGCCGCTGAATACCGCATGACGGCACAGTCTGGAGGGCGTGGCGTGTACAGCTTCTGTATGTGTCCGGGAGGTTTTGTAATTCCTGCGTCTTCTGGTCCAGAACAGATGGTTGTAAACGGCATGAGTCCTTCGGGGCGCAACTCCAAATGGAGCAATTCGGGCATGGTGGTGGAACTTCGCACGGAAGATTTGGACAGTGCTTCGTTGGGTCAATTTATGATGACGGCAATGGGTGACGAGGGCTTTGCGCAGAGCCGTGCTGACTGGAATGACGGTGATAATCCTCTGCGCATGATGTATTTTCAGGAGGCTCTCGAACGCCTTTGTTGGTTGCAGGCTGGCCACGCTCAGACAGCCCCTGCTCAGCGCATGGCCGATTTTGTGAACAAACGTCTGAGTGCCTCTTTGCCCCCTACCTCGTATGTGGCAGGGCTGGTGGCGTCGCCCTTGCATTTCTGGATGCCATCATTCCTCACAGAACGTCTGCGTGAGGGCTTTCGTATGTTTGGCAAACGTTATCATGGTTTTTTGACAAACGAGGCCTCTATGATAGCAGTGGAGACACGCACGTCTGCCCCAGTGCGCATTTTAAGACACCGCGACAGTCTTCAACATATACGAATCAACGGATTGTATCCGTGTGGTGAGGGGGCCGGATATGCTGGTGGCATTGTCTCGGCGGCCATTGACGGCGAGCGTTGCGCAGAGGCTGTGGCGGCATTATTCGGGCTTTAACCCAATAAGTCCTAACGGCCGATTTGGGCTAAAGTGCCAATCTGGCACTCTCTTTGTATTATAATTGTATATTTTGCCGACAGAAAAGTACTTGTAAAGTGAAAAATGCGACATGGTAAAGCAATGCCTGTAGGAAAAAGCCAAAGAAGATTATTTTAGAGGGTATTTTGTCGTTCAAAACTTTGGTCAGTTTTAAAAAAACGGTATTTTTGTAAGTTGAAACCCAAAACATCGTAAATACTATGAAAAAAAGTCTCTCCCTTATCGTCTGCTTGCTGTTTGTAACGGTTGTGCTACATGCTCAGAACTATACTGTAGCTCATGGCTCCGATGAGCATATAACGAATGACATTCACTATCCCAAGACGGTGGGCGTCAAGGGTACACAGACTGCCGAGTTCAAATTGGAGAATATCGCCACTGCCCCAGGGTGTGCGGCCTATTTCGACCGAACATCTACAGTCTTTGAGGTAAAGGCTGGCGACATCATAACTCCCAGTGTCACCATAAATGGGGCATGGATGCACAGTTTCATATTTGTAGATTGGAGTCAGAACGGCCAGTTTGAGGTAAATCTGCTTGGCGACGGCCCCTATACCGAGGGCGAAGGCAATGAATTGGTGAGCTATTCCCACTACAACATGGCCAGCAGTACCGTCAACAATGGGTGGAACAGTGCAGGTGAGGCTGTTGGTGGCAACGTCCTGACGCCATGTACTTTCCGTGTGCCTGCGCATCTGGCTGTAGGGTCTTCTTATCGCATGCGTTATTCAGTGACATGGAACTGTGCAAGACCCGATGGCGACTATCCTAATTTTATCAGCGACGGTGGCAGCATCATTGATGTGACCTTGAAGATTGTTGGCGTTGCAGAGAATGTGCAGAAATATCCGATTGACAACTATGAGGAGCCCTCGGTGGGTGATGTTCCTCCTGCCGAACAGTGGAATGCTCTGAGTGCCGGGCTTCATTGTTCGTGGGCCAACCGCAACGAGCACTACAAGAAGCATCTCGTGCCAGAGCTTACAGAGACTACAGTGGCCACCGTCACGGCGTGGAAGGGTGAGCGTGCCAATATTGAGGCGGTGCTTTTCAGCAAAGAAGACCAGGGGACTCTTCGTGTACGCATGACTGAACTTAGAAAAAATGGTGAAGGAACAGGCATAGAGTGCGCCACCGCCCGCTTTATGAACTACATAATAACTGATGATGGCCGTGGTTGCGGTGATCACAATTTTTCGCTCCCAACCTGGCTTGTGCCAGACGTTATAGAGCAGCCTGACAAGGCTAAGGTGGTCAACGCTTGCGAGACGCGTCCTGTATGGTGTTCTATAGAAGTTCCCCGCAACATTGATGCTGGCACCTATTCCACCGCCATGGAAGTGGTGAACGAAGCCGGTGACATAGTCAAGACTCTTGACCTCACTATAGAGGTTGTAGACCGTGCTTTGCCTAAGGCTGCCGACAGAAAGTTTCATCTTGACCTTTGGCAGCAGCCCTACGCTGTAAGCCGATATTATGAAGTGCCGCGATGGAGCGACGAACACATAGCTGCTCTGCGTCCGTATCTTGAGGCTCTCGGCAAGGCTGGCCAAAGTGTGGTGACCACCATTTTGTTCTATGAACCTTGGGGCGAGCAGTCGCACGACAAGTTCTCGCCAATGATACAAACTACAAGGAAGAAAGATGGCACATGGGCTTTTAACTACGACATCTTCGACAAATATGTGGAACTGTGCAACGAGTGTGGCATCAACAAGCAGATAAACTGCTATTCCATGGTCACATGGGATATGAAATTCCGTTATCATGACGAAGCCACCGACACCGATGTTGACTGGGCGCTTGCAGTAGGCACCAAAGACTATAATGAAATGTGGGATGCTTATCTAAAGGCTTTTCGCAGCCATCTTGAGAAAAAGGGATGGTTTGACAAAACCTGCATTGCAATGGACGAACGCAGCGAGAGCCAAATGTTGTCAGCCTATAATATAATTAGGGCCAATGGCTTCAAAATGGCTTTGGCTGGCAACTATCACTCCTCGCTCAACGACAAGCTCTACGACTACTGTGTGGCTTTGGGCCAGGGAGGTCGTTTTACTGATGCTGAGCGTAAATACCGCAAGGACAACAACCTGTTGACGACCGTATATACATGCTGTACAGAGAGCGAACCCAATATCTTCTCCAATTCATTGCCTGCAGAGGCCGCTTTTCTCCCTATACATGTGGCGGCCAATGGTCTTGACGGCTATCTGCACTGGTCGTGGATTAACTGGGACGAGCACCCTCTGACCGACACTCGTTTCCGTAAGTTTGGCGCCGGCGATACATATTGCTACTATCCCGGAAACCGTTCTTCTGTCCGATTTGAGCGCCTTGTAGAGGGCATCCAGCAGTTTGAGAAGATACAAATTATGAAGCGAGAGATGGCTGGTGATGCTTCATGGATGGAGACGTTCGACAAACTGCTTGGAAACTGCAAGGACTTTTTTACGTCTGGGGCGGAGTGCGCAGGCAAGGTTGACCGCCTTGAGGCCTTCCTCAACGGTAAGGAAGTGGATATGCCCGAGGATGTGACGGGTTATTGGAAGGTAAAGGTAGATGATACGCACTACGCAAAGTCTGCCGCTAATCAGACAAAATGGGAAACGGAACTTAGTGCTCAGGCAGGCTTCGACCTCTTCCTGATTGAAGGTGACAAAGAAGCTTGCACTATTAAATTGATGGGACGCACCAATAATATTGGTCCCGACAATTCCAGAAAACTGTTTGTAGACCAAACCGCCACTACGAAGTATTCCATTGTTGATGCTGCCGATGGCAAAGTGAAATTGAAGAACAATGGGTATTGGGTTTATGTTGATAACGGAACTTTTACATGGAACGCCACAAAGAGCACCGAGTTGCAGTTGGAGTTTGTGATGCCTTACAAAAAGCTTGCCCGTACAACTCTGTTCAGCACTCTTAACGGAGGCATGGACATTCCGCCTTATCGCATACCTGGCATCACCTGTGGCAAGAACGGCCGTCTGATAGCCAGTGCGGCACGACTTGTTTGCGGCACCGACCCTGGCTTTGGTCAGGTTGACTGCGTGGTAAAAATCAGTGATGACAACGGCATTACGTGGAGCGAACAGGAGATTGAGGTGGCCGTAGGTGATGCTACATTAATAAACAACGTGAAGACTCCGATGGAGGCTGCCTATGGTGATCCGGCAGTAGTCTTTGACCGTGAACATAATGAGGCTTTGGTAATGGCTGTGGCAGGATGTACAGTATATACAAGTCCTACTACCAACCGACAGAATCCGAACATGATTGCGGCCATACGAAGTCTTGATGGTGGCAATACGTGGGAGACGCCCGTTGACCAGACCGAACATATTTATGGGCTTTTTGACAGCGGCAAACCTTTGGCGGCTGCTTTCGTAGGTGGTGGCAAGGTTTTTCAGAGCCGCGTGGTTAAAGTTGGCGCATACTATCGCCTATATGCAGCTCTTGATGCTCGCCCTGGCGGCAACCGCATAATATATTCGGACGACTTCGGCCGTTCATGGAAAGCCCTTGGCGGTGCAAGTGCAACACCTGTACCCGATGGAGACGAACCCAAATGCGAGGAATTGCCAGACGGACGTGTGATTGTTACAAGCCGCACAGGAGGTGGCCGACTGATGAATATCTACACATACAGCAACACTCGTACAGGCGCTGGCAAATGGGAGGCCCAGGTCAAGGCTACAATGAGTGGTCTTAGTGCAAGCCCCAGTACCAACCCCACCAATGGTGAAATGCTGATTGTCCCTGCCCAACGCACCAGTGACGGCATGATGCTTTATGTGGCTTTGCAGTCTGTTCCTACAGGCAGCGGACGTAACAATGTTGGTATCTTCTACAAGGAATTGGCTGATGCCGATGATATCCGTAATGTTACGGCTTTTACCGATGCTTGGGATGGTTTCTACCAAGTTAGCTCTACTGCTTCGGCCTACAGTAGCTTAGATCTGCAAGCCGATGATAAAATTGGTTTTTTCTATGAGGAGACACTGACCAAATGGGGTGTCAAGCCTAACCCCGTTAGTACCAGTTTTCCCACGGGTAGCGGTACGCACAACTTCGACGGATTTGAAAATGTCTACGTGGCTCTTGATCTGGAGATGATTACCAGCGGCAAATATACTGTAAACCGCAATGTGAACCGAGGCGATTATCTTAAGAATTATTTTAATTCGATTATCGATGAGGCCGATATGCCTGACGATGAAAAGGATGCGGCAAGGGCAGAGGTGGCCAAACTTTCTAATGACCCTGCTATGGAACAGATTGATGCCATTTATGGTCTGATAGAGGGCGCAGAGCCTGCTGACAAATGGGATGGAAAGGTGCTTGCATTTACCAATGTTCAGCAAAACAATACAGAACGAACGTTATATATCGAGAACGGAAAGTTGAAGTTCGCCTCTGCAACGGTAGAATCGCTTGGTGAGAGTGCCCAGTTTAAGTGTACAAAGAGGGAAAACGGCAAATACAGCCTTTTGAATGAAAACTCTGGATTGTACATGATATGGCGTTCAAGTGATGCGCAGAATTATGGCTACAATAATAATTGCGGCACGCTGACTGGTTATAATGCCACCTATTGCGACTGGGTTTTTGCAGACGCAAGCGGCACAAAGGCCAACACATGTTATCTTGTCAGCAAGCGCGCTGATGGCTCTACCGATGGCTCTCTTGTTATAATGAAATCTGGTGTTTTTGATTCCTATGGGGCCTCTGTAGGGTGGAATGCAAACTATAGCAACCTTTTCCGCATCAACATCGTTGACCTTACGACCGGACTAAAAGTCGAGACAACAGCAGAACCAACTGTCAGGGACGGGAAGTATTTGCACAACAATCGTGTTTTCGTCATCAGAAATGGTGTGTGCTATGATACATCTGGACGCCGTCACAATTAATCCCAATTCGGTCGTTAGGACTTCGGTTCACCCTATATATATCGGGTGAGCCAAAGACGAATGGTAACAATTCGTGAACGTATATACAAAAAGAAAAGAGCTAAATATTTGATTTGTAAATACTTAACTCTTTTTCTTTGTGCCCAGAGCCGGGGTCGAACCGCATAAAACAAAGGAAAGAAAAAGTAATAAAGTAATTGATATACAATGATTTACAATGTCTCACTTTTTTTTCTGGTTTTTGACAAAATACCTAGTTTTTGCCTTGTTTTGTTAGAATTAATACCTTTTTAACACCCCAGAATTAAAACTTTTTGTACCTTTTCAGACGAAAAGAAAACGTCAGTTGGCATATGAGCCGCCATTCCTTCGCTGTTAACATCCTCAACAATGGTGCCAATATCAAGACCGTTGCCAGCCTTCTTGGCCATAGCGGTTTGAAGCACACCGAGAAATACACCCGTGACGTTGACAAGTTGAAAGAGAATGCCATTAACAGCCTGCCAGCACTCAACCTATAGCATTGATTTATTTGCAGGCGAAAAGAGAATGATATTTTTTCATTTCGCCAGCAAACATCATTGTTCTGGCGAAAGATAAATAAGTTTAGTCCACATTGCGCATATATAGCAAGAATGCGGACTAAATGCGAATAATATAGCCATGGAATTGTGTAATCAGCAATAAAAGAGACATGCTATTTCGAAAAAAATCAATAGAATGCACGCGATGTCATGAATAATTAGTATATTTGCATCTAAATTTTAAAGTTTACCAGAATTATCATATAAACAATGATGGTTATGAAGAAAATCTTTTATTTGGCACTTGTTGCCATTGTTATTGTTGCCTGTAAGCAGTCGCAAGAACAAAAGGCAGAATATCTCATCAAGGAAAGCTTGAAAAAGTCGCTCTACAAACCTGAAACATACAAACCGGTTGAAACAAAAGTTGATAGTGCTTTTGCGCCATATGACGACCCTACTTTTTTTGAGGAACTGGCAGAGTTGGGTGAGATGAATTCTGAATATGAGGAACTGGAGTCAAAAGCTAAACACGCAAAGTCATCTATGGCGATTTGGAGTGGTCCATATATGTCGGCCTATGGCAGAAATGAATATCAAGAAGCAAAGTCAGACTACGAAGAAGCCAATGCTAAATTAGAAAAGCTGAAGACGAAAGGCAGGAAGCAATTTAAAAAAATTGCGAACATGCTACAAGTAAGTAATAAATTTATTGGCTACAAGGCTGTGCATAACTATCGTGCAGACAATAATGCTGGTAATACCTTGATTGGCAATACCATTTTCTTCATTGACAAGAACTTTGAGGAGATTACGTATTCAATGGAGGTTGATGAATACAATCAAGTACAGGAGGCAATTAGCAGTTTCAAGGAGCAAATAGAGGAAGAGGGCGAATAGTTATGGTGAGCGTTGAAGAAAACAATGAGACCAAAGACTGCATCTACAAGGACGAGCACTATTCGGTACGTGACAATGGGGCTGTAATGCGGCATCCACGCAAAGGTAAGCGGCTTCGGAAAGATGACAATGTTTGGACTTTTGGAAAACCAAACGAGAAAACAGGGTATATGGAAATTGCAGGGCAAAGGGTTCACAGAATTGTGGCTTTTGCATTTCTTGGAGATCCACCGACTGAGCAGCATGTTGTTGATCACATCGATACTAATCGACGCAACAACCGGCCAGAGAACTTGCGATGGCTAACACGATTAGAAAACGCTTTGAACAACCCAATTACTCGTGCAAGAATAGAAAATCTTTGTGGTAGTATAGAAGTGTTTCTTGCCGATCCGTCTGTCTTGCGAGGACATGAAAATATTGATCCGAATTTCAATTGGATGCGGACAGTTTCACCAGAAGAAGCCCGTGCGTCATTAGAGCGATTGACAAACTGGGCAAAAGAGCATCCGATGCCACAAGGAGGTAGCCTTGGCGAGTGGGTCTTTCAAGAGCAAAAACAAAGTAGCAGACCTTATATCCCTTTACATTATCAACAACCAGAGCCAGTAGAACCAGAACCTGCGGACGCGCGTCCCATTGAGACCAAATCGCTAACGCCTAATGCTATACAATTAGATTGGAAACACCCAGTAGAATTCCCATGCTGTCCCCTGCAGGTTACAGGAAAACCGCTTGAAACATATCATGCTAATTTGAAAGAGGGGAAAATCTTTAGCAAGAATAGTTTTGGAGAATCAACAATTCTAAAATATTGTTTGACAAGTTCCGAAACCCTATGGGTTATGTGCAATATCAGCATTGGCTGGAAAACTCACGCTATAACAAAAATAACATATAAAGGTGGATTATTCTATCATGAAAATATGGGAGTCTTCGATATCGGAGATGAGCCCGAAGAATTATTTGATGATATACTTCGACGAAATAATAAATAAAACTCAATAACACGATGGCGAAAAACTTAAATAGAATAAAGGGTGTATTGGCTGACAGGCAAAAGACCAATAAGTGGCTGGCTGAACAGCTGGGTAAAGACCCCGCAACGGTCAGCAAGTGGTGCACTAATAGTTGTCAACCCTCCCTCGAAACTCTTATGCAGATAGCCAAACTCCTTGATGTGCAAACAGATGATTTACTACGGTTAGAAGAATTTCCAAAGACTGTGAATCTGAAAGTGCAGAGTTAAACAAGAATAAAACCAATTATCATGGCAAGCAGAAAGAAGCATAGCATAGAAGAACGTGTAGAGGACTGGTGCAAACAGCAGTTCAAAGGACAAAAGTACTACACTAAGACCGAAAGCATCAATCCTGAGATTGAGGATGCAATTCGCAAGGCTCCAAGCAAAAAGGGTGGATCAGGATCGAACTTTCCTGATATTAAATGCTTTATACAAACTGCTTCGATGCGTCGCATTCCTGTAATGATAGAGGTAAAGGGAACGAAGGGTGACTTTATCAAGTTGGATACCAATAGTAATATTGACAACAAGAAGAAGGACAATGAACCCAATTACACCAACATTGCCAAGTATGCTGTGAATGGTGCGATACACTATGCTCATGCAATTTTAAACTTCACCGAGAGTTATAAGGAAGTGGTAGCTGTTGGTGTAAATGGCTTCGAAGATACTTGTGGATTGACAACTGAAATAGGGGTTTACTATGTATCTAAAGACAATTTGTTTGTACCTAAACGCGTAGGTGACTTCTTAGACTTGTCGTTTCTTCTCAATGAAAAAATATATATAATGTAAGATTAGGAGATACAAAAGGGTCGATGGCGGAATACCGTAACATGTTTGATCAGGCCTCCTTACTTTTACTTTATGATTTTATGAGGCCGAATCGGGTTTCTACTTATGCTATAATTGATCATAGCGAGATGAGCAAACAGGAACTGACGCAGATAGGATATCCTAATCCACAAAGGAAATGCTATATGACATTTCAGATATGTCCCATTGAAATGGATTTAACTCTTATCAAGAATCAACGTCTAATAGAAAAGTTGATAGAAACGAACCCACCAAAAGACAAAGAAACACCTGTTTTTATTGAACCATAAAGAGTGCAGAATGACCATACAAGAAATAACAACCCGTAAAGAAGATCAAACATTTGACTGCAAAAGCATTCAAATAGACCCGAAGGCTTTGGCTGTGCCTATTGTAGCATTTGCCAATGCTGATGGTGGCGTAATAGCCATTGGAGTTTCGGATAAGACTCGGAAAATTGAGGGGGTTGACCAGCATACGGAGAAGTTGAACGAATTGCTGCGTGTGCCATTTGATTTCTGCAATCCCTCAGTTCCAGTGACTTGCTCATACCTGCCTTGCACGGATAAGGATGGGAATGAGAACCGTATTTTGTTGATGGAGATTCCTGCCAGCTCGAGCCTGCATACCAACCAGGCTGATGAAGCCTTTATGCGTGTGGGCGATAAGAGCCGGAAACTGACCTTCGATGAGCGGGTGCAACTGATGTACGACAAAGGGGAGCGCTATTACGAAGATACAGCAGTGTATGACGCAACCATCGATGACATTGACATGGATGCTGTGGCCGACTATGCCAAATTGGTCGGCTATGGGAAAAGTCCCCTGCAATACTTGCGAGAGAACAATGGTTTTGTGAGGACCAACAAGAAGGCTGTGATTAAGCGAGAGCAGAGCGATGCTCGCATCAGCTCTGCCGAGCGTGAGCAGGCTCGACCGGAGGTCAATGGTGAAGAGGAGGTGAGCACCGCTTGCATTCTTCTCTTTGGCAAGTATCCCCAGAAGTTCTTTCCTCGGGCCCGCACTCGTTTCATTAGATACGAGGGCGTTGATGAAAAGGTGGGTGCTGAGATGAACGTCATCAAGGATGTTACATTTGAGGGAACTATCTTGAACCAAGTCAAGAAGACGATTGAGTTTATCGAGACGCAGGTTAGGGAGCATACATTCCTGGGGCAACATGCCCAGTTCGTGACAAAGCGTGACTATCCTGAGTTCGTCATCCAAGAGATGACGGTCAACGCTTGCTGCCACCGAGCCTACAATATCAAAGGCACGGAGATACAAATTAAGATGTTTGATGACCGGTTGGTATTTGAGTCTCCGGGCAAACTCCCCGGACAAGTGAAGCCCACTAATATCCGACATACCCACTTCTCCCGTAATCCTAAAATAGCAGCTTTCCTCAAAGCATATCACTTTGTGAAGGAGTTCGGCGAGGGCTTTGACCGTATCTGTCGTGAACAAGAGGCCAATGGTGCGAATGTTCCATCTTTCAGAACTGACGAGTTTATCCTGAAGATTACAGTGCCCAAGGTAGCAGAAAACGTACAGAAGCAAACAGGAAACGTAACAGAAAACGGCAGAAAAGTAGCAGAAAACCACAATAGGGTAGCAGAAAAGGTAGCAGAAAATCATAGCAAGGTCATAGAAAAGTTGAGAGAAAAGGCAGCTGAATTAGGAGAGACTTTAACAGCTAATCGAATCAAGATACTAGAACTGATGATTGAAGACCCGTATATATCAAGAGCTGACTTGGCAAATAACGTCGGAATTAGCGAAACTTCGATTTATCGCAATATCGAAGCCATGCGTGGTAAGTATCTCCGTCGTGTCGGTCCCGACAAAGGTGGCTTTTGGGAAATAATACTTGAAAGATTGTAGATGGCACTAAAAATGTTTTACCGGACAACAATAGTTTACAAAGGAATCTTTCTGCGGCGAAAGGAAAAGGTTGTTCTTGTAGATAGCCGATTGTCATTTCTCAGCAATATATGAGTGGTTGGAAAGCTGGTCAAAGAAGAATGCTAACAAGCGATTATTGCTTGACCTGAGCGGAGTGATGGGCAGACAATCAAATATGGCTTTCAGTTGTTCAAAGGTAACGTCGCCACCTTTGAACATCCGCACCTCATTGACACAATCAACCAGGGAGTCAATTTGTTGGTCGTTTAATGAGTGCTCAAAAGTGCATTTCTCAACTTGAACATTTTCGGTGGCAGGTTCAGTTATCGATTCGGGGTTAGAGGAAACAGAGTTTTAGTGGATTGCCCCTTGTTTAAAGCAAAAAGTTAAGTACTTGTTTGTCAAATACTTAACTTTTTCTTTGTACCCAGAGCCGGGATCGAACCGGCACGTCTTTCGACATTGGTGTTTGAGACCAACGCGTCTACCAATTCCGCCATCTGGGCAGGGAGTGGCGCAAAACGCTCGGCAAAGTTATGATTTTATTTTGAGACAGTGAAATTTTTCGAAAGTTTTTTGTTGGGTGTTTCACAGGGACGGGTGTGGTGTTTCTGTATAGCGGTGAGAGGACGGTTAAGGCGGTGTGTTGAAAAGGGGTGGTGCGGTATTGGTACTTCTATGACCCAAAGTTATTGTGAAAAGTTTTTTTGGGTAGTAAAACATCTATGATATGAGGAAAAATGTCTAATTTAGCATCAGCAATTGATTCTATAAAAAACGGAGGCTATTTATGGACGATAGAAATTATTGTATCATTCTTGCTGGTGGTGTCGGTTCTAAGCTGTGGCCAATAAGTTGTTCGGAAAAGCCGAAACAGTTTTTGGACCTGTTTAATCTGGGACGCACAATGCTCCAGATGACCTATGACAGATACTCTAAGGTAGTGCCAGCGGACAACATATATATAAGCACATATAGGGGCTATGTTGACACGGTTCGGGAACAGCTGCCAGAAATTGATCCAAAACATATTGTTGCCGAGCCATTGCAGATTAACACCGTACCCGCTACAGCTCTGACCATGATAGACATTATGGGGCGTAATCCCAAGGCAAACGTGATTTCTGCCCCTGCTGACCATATAATATATGATATGGTTGCATTTGAGGAACAGATGAAGAAAGGACTCGATTTTGTCGATGAAACGGGTAATTTCGTGGCCATAGGCATAAAGCCTACCCGTCCGGCAACCAGTTATGGATATCTTCAAGTGGGCGAAGAGTCTAAAGACGGTTTTATGTGCCTGAAGAGTTTTACGGAGAAGCCCAATTCTGATTTTGCACGTGTTTTTTGTGAGAGTGGAGAGTTTTATTGGAATACAGGAATCTTTATCTGGAACGTGAACATGATGCTACATGCCATGGAGCAGGATTATCCCGAGTTCAACAAACTGGCATCGCTTGTCAATGGGTCTATTGTGGCAGAGGACGCCAGCCGTGTGCTGGGGGATCAGTATTCGCGTATACGCTTTCAATCGATAGACCTGCTTATTCTCGAACATAGCGAGAATGTTTATGTCGCTCCTTGCGACTTTGGATGGGCGGATGTCGGCACTTGGAAGAATTTCTATGACCTCCGCCAGAAAGACATTGACAGAAACGTGGTGGTTAACGCCAAGAATATTTTATATGATTGCAAGGATAATCTGCTTTACACCTCGTCAGACAAGGTTGTAGCTTTACAAGGTCTGGAGGGTTATGTGGTTGTGGAAAACGACAAGGTGCTAATGATCTGCAAAAAAGATGACCCTGCTCTTATAAGACGTATTATGAATGATGTCAAATTGAAATTCGGTGACGATGTCATGTAGGTTTGCATACTTGTGCGCCAACGCTATTGCCATACAGCTGCCGTTTGCGTTTCGGTGTGTCTAATTTGTACTGATTTATGGAAGAAAAAGAGTTGTATCCCTTTTTGTTTGAACCGAATTTGCGTGAGGTTATATGGGGTGGCTTCAGATTGAAGGCTTGGAAAGGTCTGCCCTCTGATAATAAACTGATAGGCGAGAGTTGGGAGGTCAGTGCCATCCCAGAACGTCCTAGCATTGTAAGCAACGGTAGCCTTGCGGGAACGAAAATAGCCGATGTCATATCTTCTTATGGTGAGCGGGTGTTGGGAAAGTCTGTAGTAGCAAAATACGGGCTTGAGTTTCCTTTGTTGGTCAAGTTCATTGATGCCAGAAATGATTTGAGCATTCAGGTTCATCCCGATGACGAGATGGCGATGAAGTATCACGGCAAGAAAGGCAAGACCGAGATGTGGTATATAATAGATGCGGAGCCGGGAGCCTGTCTTTATGCAGGGTTTAAGGAGCGCATCACTCCATACGAGTATGCTTGCAGAGTAAAGGATGGCACCATCTGTGATGTGTTGGCTCGCCATGATGTAAAACCCGGTGATGTGTTCTATATTCCTGCTGGCAGAGTTCATGCCATCTGTGGTGGGATATTGCTCGTGGAGGTTCAGCAGAGCAGTGATGTCACCTACCGTATTTTTGATTACAACCGTCGTGATGTAGACGGAAATCTTAGGGAACTTCATACAGAGTTGGCGGCAGAGGCCATTGACTATGAGGTGCAGGATGATTATCGCACCAATTATATTGACGAAGCGGAAAGAGCCGTCCCGGTTATCAGAAGTCCGCACTTCAATATCCGTGTGATGGATATTGCCAACCCATTTCACCGCAACATGATGAAGTATGACTCGTTTGTAATAAGTGTTTGCCTCAGTGGTACTTGCATAATATCTGTCAGAGGCAGGCGAGACTTGTCTCCAGTGGTTCTTACCGAGGGACACAGTTGCCTCATTCCTGCAGAGATTGCTGACTATGACATTGTACCTGTAGACGGCGAAGCCAAGATTCTGGAAACGTTTATAGACAACATGGATTTAGGTTTTGCGGCACGAATGAATAGGTTCTTCCATATCTCAAGAAGATAACCGTAAACACCACGATATCGTAAGTAACGAAGCAACCGCAATGCCTGCTGACAGTTCTTTGCAGGCGTTGCGGTTGCTTTGTTATATAATTATAATAATGTGTTCAGCTGTTTAACCCAAATCGGTCATTAGGTCGTAAATGGCGTTTTTTTGTTATTTCTAAAACATCTTTTCTGGATATTGTCCAGTTTCACCGAGTTTGGCAAACTTCTCTACCACGCCCGGACGATCTTCTGGGTATGTTACTCCAAACCATTTTGACGTGGTGTCAAGCACTTCGCATGTAGCCTCGCCTTTCTTGATAAGATGGTCAACCATGAGAGGGATGAAGAATTCGCTCTTCAGGTTCTCCTGATTCTTGGGGTCAGAGAGGAACGCCTTGAAAAACTCTTCGCTATGTTTGAAGTAATCAGGGGTAAATCCCCAGAAATTCATGCTCACTGATGTTGTGTCAGGAATGGCAACCCATTTGCCGTCTTCGTCAAGATACTCTACTTTGCCGTTGTGACGTTCTATCTTTGTGCGCTCCACAACAGACGTGAGGTGATGGGTATTCTCGTCATATTCACACACGCCGCGGCTTACGGTACCGCTGTCGCTCAGCGTGTTGTCAACGCGGAAGCCTACCATGGCATATTTGCCTTTGCTACCTTCTGGCAGTTCGCTCAAGAACTTGCCCATAACCATAAAGGAATCTCTGTCGTAGAAATCATCACAGTTGATGACGGCAAACGGTTCCTTTATGATATCTTTTCCCATCATGACAGCGTGGTTGGTACCCCATGGTTTCTGGCGTCCTTCTGGCACAGTGAATCCCTCTGGAATGGCGTCAATTGACTGGAAGCAAAGGTCACATGGAATATGTCCTTCGTATTTTGCAAGGATTTGCTGGCGAAACTGTTCTTCAAAGTCTTTGCGTATCACCCATACGATTTTGCCGAAGCCTGCCTTGATGGCATCGTAGATGGAGTAGTCCATAATTGTTTCGCCGTGTGGGCCAAGGGTGTCTAATTGTTTTAAGCCTCCGTAGCGGCTACCCATGCCTGCGGCGAGGAGAAATAGTGTTGGTTTCATGTTGCTGTGATTGTTATTTAGTGTTTAATAGTTGCTTGGGTGTCAATATTTGCTTTTGAATAAAAACAGAAGCGTTAATTGCTTACAAAGATAAGCTTTTTTATTAGTTTTATGTGTATTTTGTTGACAGAAATTGTTTTGTTTGTGAAAAAACTTGCGCTTGACAGGGAATTTGCGCATAGTTATCTGCGTGTAACAAGAACATACAGTATGACAGGCACGCCAAAAAGTGGCGTGACCACATTGAGCGGAATAAGTGTGCCGTCAGATGGCAGACTGCATACCCAGTTGCATGTGAGTCCGATTATTCCGCCGAACAGAAGGGTCAGTGGCATCAGTGTGCGGTTGTTTGCTGTGCGTGAGACCATCCTTGTGATATGTGGCACGGCAAGCCCTATGAATGAGATCGGGCCGCAAAAGGCGGTGGTGAGAGCAGAGATTAATCCTGTAGATATCAGCATGGTGTTGCGTATGCGCTTGATGTTAAATCCAAGGTTACAGGCATAACGGTTGCCGAGTAGCAGTGCGTTAAGTGGTTTCATAAGTGTGATGCAGAATACCGTACAAATCGTCATGGCTATGCTGAAAAAAGGCATGGCCTTAAGGCTCACCCCACCAAAATTGCCCAGTCCCCACATCACGTAGCTGTGTACCCCCTGCTCGGTGGCAGAGTAGTTGAGCAGTGAGATGACCGATGAGGTGATGTAGCTTATCATTATACCTATTATCAGCAGGGTGATGTTGCTTCTTACGTAGTTGGCAAGCAATGCCAGAAGGGCGATGATTGACAATGCACCGGCAAATGCGGCCGCCACAATGAGTAGAAACCCACTCAGCACGGCTCCCATTGTCACGACACTGCCACCCAACAGCAGCATTACAATGGCCACACCAAGACTCGCTCCGCTGTTGACTCCAAGAATGGAGGGGTCGGCAAGGGGATTTTGAAACAATGTTTGCAAAACCAGTCCGCTTGCCGCTAATGTCGCACCGCACAGCAGGGCTGTCAAAGCTTGCGGCAGACGTGATTCTATAATGATATATCTTGTTACAGGGTCTGTCTCGGCTCCCGTCAGCGCAGACACAATCTTAACAAACGGTAGATGCACCGAACCGCATAAGATGTTAAGAGCCAACAGAAAAACAAGAACAAGGCTTGCGGTGGTAAACAATATGGCTGGGTGCGGGGAATGCTTCATTTCAGCGGAGAATAGAATTTCGACTTGTGGTCAGGCAGCAGTTGCGGATGAAGAATACTGATAAGGTCAGCCAGAAGAATGTCAGGTCTGAAGGGTGCCTCGTCATAGAACGGCACTTTCAGGGTGTTGCATCCAAATACCTTGCGGGTCTTGAAAGCCCTGAAGTTGTGGTATGCGCTGTTCTCTTTGTTGAGTGAGGAATAGGTAAAGTCCTCATTTTGTCCGTATTTGATAATCCATACGTCGGCATCAAGAGCACGAGTCATAACACTCTCCAACGACAAGGCCTGGGTTCCGCTTGTCTTTTTGTCACCGATGCTGTAGTCTGCTCCTGCATCGCTGAACAGCTCACCGTAGATGCTGTTACCTCCGGGCATATACCATGTCTTGGCGTTGAGCATGTCAACCAGCAATTTAGGGCGTTGTCTGATGGTGTCGGTTTTATGCTTCAGCGACAGGTAATTGTTTTTTATCTCGTTGAACAGCTGCTCGGCTTCTTGTTCCTTCCCTATGAGCATTCCGTAGAATTTAATCCACTCCGCCCTGCCCAATGCAGATGTTTCCATATAGTCTGCACACTCAACGATGGGAATGCCTGTTTTCTCGATTACTCCGTAGCTTGTGCCCTTGAATGGCGACATGAGTATTGCATCGGTGTTCAGTTGCATAATGCGCTCAGTGCTGGGGTTCATGCTGCTTCCTGCATCGCATATTTTCTTGTCTGCAATCTGTCGTCTGACCGTACTATCCATAATGTAGCCTACGTCACATACACTGCCGATACAGTCAAGTGCACCCAACATCTTGAAAAGACTTGCATGTACAGAGGTGCTTACGCACATTTTTTTCAGCGGAGTTCTTATTACAGTGGTATTGGCGGGCAGTGTTGCAGGCATGTCAGCCGCGTCCTCTACCAGAGCATATTGGTGCAGTGTGGTGTTATCGGCCCACGGGTCAGCTATAGTCACCAAGGTGTATCCCGCATGGCGCTCAATATGCAGTAGCCGGCTGTATTCAAGGCGCAGTGTGTCGTTTGAATGCTGTCTGGTGGAAACGTTGCCACACGAATACAAAGAGACACAAATTATTGTAGTGAATAGGATTTTTGCTATAGCTTTCATCGAATATCGGAGTAAAAAGATGTTTTCCCCGCCATGTGGTATAATGACATAGCGGGGAAACGGATATGTTGTTAGAAGAAGATTACTGTGCCGGGGTTTACACCACAGACAAACATGTCGAGTTTCGTGCCGTTGCTGTCATAGCGCATCACACGGCCGTTGCCTTCATAGTCAGGGTAGATATTTCCGTTACCGTAGTCTTTGGAGACATACGAGGTGATGTAGACGTCACCATTGGCGGGATTGACTGCAATGGTGTATGGTGAGAACGGCAGTTCGCTCGGAGTCCATGTGCTGACTGATTTTTTGTTCAGATCATAGACAGAGTATGTAACGCCAGAAGTGGAGTAGAAATTATTGTCAACAAGGTAGAGCTTGTTGGGACCGATTGCCATGTATGTAGCATCGGCAATCTTGACTGTCTTGCCGTCTGTGCCAAGAGTGTATACGGCAGGGTTTTCATCGTAGCCACTATAGTCTGCATTGTATTTGCCAGAGCACAACAGGAAGAGAGATTTGTCGTCTGTGGTAAGGTCAACAGGATTGGTAGGCACTGTAATGGTGGTCATTTTGGCGAAGTTGGCGAGGTTGATTGCGGTCACGGTGCTGCCCGACCCGTAGCCGGAATTTGCTACATAGAGAATGCCGTTCATAACAGCCATGCCTTCGGGATAAGCATCGGTGGCTATCGTGCCGGCTACGCTGTAGTTGACAGTATCAATTTTGGCTACTTTGCTTTCGGTGAATGATGTTACGTAGATATATCCGTTGTCTGCTTTGATACATCTCGCACCATTCAAGGTAATTCTCTTGATGCTTCTTGCAGTCTTGGCGTCAACCACTTCAACGATGTTTTCGTCGTTGTTGGCGATGTATAGTTTTGAACCGTAAACAATACCATCGTTTGAAGTGCCGGAGAGTGCACGTTGGTTCACGTTCTTGAAGATTCCGTTGGTGCATGTCTTTGTTTCTGGGTCGTATGCGGTAAGGTCACCGTTGATACCTTTGTAGGAGTTTCCCTCACTCAGGATATATACGCCCTTGATGTTTTTCGGTTTCTTGTTATCACCAGATTTGCCTTCATTGTCATCGCTACATGATGCAAGGCAGAAAGCAGCGACTGCAAGCAGTGTTAATTTCCAGATGTTTTTCATGTCTTTTGTTTTAAGTGTTTGTAAGTAAAAAATATGGTAACAGACAGCGTGACTTTGACAATGTCAGAAGTCACCCATCTGTCGCAAAGTTGCGCAATGCAGAGCAAAGATTGGCTTCGCAGACCTGAATGCCCGCAGGTGCTTGTAGAGGCAAAGCGTAGAAGGCAGATTGGTGTTCTGGCTTGTTCCGCATGGTGCGCCTTCCCGACTGGTGCAAGTGTGCTGTTACTTACAGTCAGTGGCGTTTTTATGTGCACCATGTATAATGGAATATACAGCAGCGGGTACTGCTCCTGATTTTAACAGGATTCCCTTTTCGCCGGTTGTTGGCGAATGCCCTGAATGCGTGGGCATGTCTGTCTTGCACTTGCAAAAATACGAAAAAAGCCTGTAACGGAAAGCCGTTTGCGGTGATTTTTAACTTAAATCGGTCGTTAGGACTCATTGGATTTTGATTTTTTAGAAGAGCAGATGCTGATTGTCGTTTTAGCGAATAATAGCGGGCTATTTTGAGCTAAAAACAAGCTTCAGAACGAACAGGCTATGGTTGTTCTCCAGCTGCGCCCTGGCATCGGATAGTGGGCGATGATTTCGTATTGCTTGTTAAGAATGTTGCTTATCGTCATGGAAAATCTTATCTCCTCGCAAAACTTTGGCTTGACGGTCTTGGATGCGGTGAGTCCGAATTCTGCATAACCAGCAATCCGTGTCCCCTCGCTGTGGGCACTGGTCGCCCACTTGGCACTTTGTCCGTTGGAATCGATTGAAATGTTAGCCCAAGGGTTACCCCAGCTCATAGTGAGGCTGAACGTGTGGAGCGGCTGGTATGCAATTTGTCTGTTATAGGTGGCAGATGTCTTACTGGACTTGTCGGTAGCGTGCTGATAGGAGTATTGCCCTCTTATCGTAATGCGGTGGTCGGGGCTTATGTCGTGCGACAAACTTGCAGTGATGTCCGTGCCCTTGACTATTACCTTTGAGGCATTGATGTTTTGCCAAATAAAGAGGTTTATCGGAACGGACACAATCTTGTCTGTAATCTTGTTGTAGTATCCGTCAATAGAGAATGCTGCTGTAGTGTGTTTGTCAAGCCGCCTTGCTGTTGCAATACCTATATTCCACATGGCGGTCTGTTCGGGCCGAAGATTTTTGACTCCTAAATGATAGTAGTAAAGGTCGCTGAATGATGGCATCCGGAAAATCTTCTTCCACATCAACCTTAAGTTTATGTCTTTGGCGGGTTTAAGTGAAAGGCTGGCTGACGGTGTCCACCTATGGTAGTTCCGCCCACTTGCGCCGACATGGGTTTTGTTTATGTAGTTTGAGTTGAGCAGGCGTGCGCTTGCGTAGATAAATCCACCGTTCCATCGCGCTGAAACAGTGTTTAGAACGGAGTGGCGGCATGGTCGTTGGTTAAGCGTCATTGCGGAGCAACTGTTGAGTGAGTTGAAGATGTAGTCTGTGGCGCATGAGAACGCCCAGTCCTGATGTGGCTTCCACAGGGCAGCGTTACTCAGATACCCCTCGCGTTGCCAATACTTTGCGTCCATTATGTGGTCTTGATATAGGTGGTCGCGGTAGTCTGATGATGCCCAGTCCCATTTTGCTGTACTTTTCAGTTGCCATTGCTTTCCTAACTGGCCGTGGTATTTTATGTGTACGAACGTGTTGCGCTCTCTGAGATTCTGTTTGCTTTCTGACGTATAATACCTCACAATGCCTGGCAACTGCCTGTCGTTGTCATAATAGTAGGTTTTGACCGACAGTCGCTGTCTGTCGTTAAATCTGTATGAGGCTGATATTTCGGCATGGCCCTGGTTCATTAGGGAGTGTGTGCGGCGTTTGTGAATGCGTTCGGAGATGTTGTAGATGGTGAAGGGGTAGTCGTTTTCGGCATATAGATAGTCCATGGTGACAGAGAGGTTAAGTCTGCCAAACCCCTTGTCTGCCTTGATGGCGGGGTTTGTATATCCCCAAGCGCCGAGTGTTGCCTGTGCATTGATGTTAAAACCTGTGTCTGAACGCATTTGGGTGGTGATGTCAATTAGAGAGGGCAGAGTGGCGTTGCGTGCCGTGACGAATATGTCGCTTCCATCGCCTGTCTGCAAGGTTATGGTGCTGATTCCGTTAAGGGTATACCGTTGGAGGTCTATCTGACCTGTCTGTATGTTGCTGACAGCCGCTCCATCATAGTTGACAGCTGTAAACTGTGCTCCGAGTCCCCTAATGCTGGCGGTCTTCATGCCCCCTGCACCACCATAATCGCGCAAGGTTACTCCTGCCATATGTTTAAGCACATCGCTGATATTCGCATAGCCAAAAGTCGCCATTTCATCTGACGAAACGGTCTGCTTAGGTATAGTGGCATCTATGGCACGTAGTGCAGATTTGCCGTGTATGTTGACCTCCTTCAGTCGAGAGTCTCTGACCGTGCTGTCTGGAGGTGCGGTGGCTTGCATACTGGCGGGGCAAAGCGTTGTCATCGCCAAAGTCAGTAGCAGATAGCGGAGTGTGGGGTAGCAAGACATTGGTTTGACGTGATTATCTGTATTCAAACATCTGTCCGTTTACAGCGATTCCTTCGGCATTGATGTGCAGGCGCATGTCGTGGTGGGAGTTGGAATAGAGAGTTACGCTGGCTTTGCCTGTTTCATCGGTTAGAAGCGAGGGGTTCCAGTAAAGCGTGCGGCGGTGGTCGCCTGGCTGGGGTATGTCCTTGAGACGGTAGTCCGGGCTATAGAATTCATCACATCTTGAATAGCCGTGGATAGTGGCATTACGTGTCCCCTTTTTGTAGTATTCTATTTCATCTTCCGTCTCTCTTGAGAATAGGAAGGCGATGGCATTATTCGAAGAATTTGTAAGTTCAAAAAAAACATTTTTTCGTTCGTCATACAGCGGCCCAATCGTTTTTTTGACTATGTTGTTGGCTGTGTTGATGTCCTCTACGATGACCAATGACCGGAAGCTGTGCATGGACAGCGTGGGGTCTAACTGTATTCTGCGCCCTTCCTGTATTTTGTCGATGTTAGCGAACGTCAGTAGTTTTCTGCCGTTGTAGAATGTGGATTTGTCGCCGGGGAAAAATTCGAATGAAGGATTGACGGTGGCAAGCCATTCATATAGGTTGGGAATGCTGTTGCCTTGATCAAGGTATTTGTCCAGTTCCGCAGGAATATCATAGTAATAGGTCGCCCCTTGTTTGGCTTTTATTTCTGCTGCTCCTTTCTTTATTCCTGAATTGGGATCATAGCCGAAGGTCGCTTTCTGTCCTTTGATGCTGACATCACCCAGTTTGATAAGCTTGCCGATAACATCAGGAATGGTATCTTTCCATTCAAAGGTCGTGGCGGGCTTGGCTATGGCATTGGCACGGACCTGCTCTTGAGGCACGCCTCCGGCTATGGCCCACGGCTCGTAGGGTTTTGGTGATGGGGAGAAATTGCGTTGGATTCGCAGATTTGTGTACACTCGCTTGTCTTTGTTATTAGTCACGGTGATAATAGATGGGGCATCACCGTAGAACTCTGGCAACTCTATGGCATAGCGGCCGTTGTTGTCGGTGTTGGCAGAATAAACTTTGGTTCCTTCGGCTGTGTTAAGCATGAAGTTGACTGACAGTGTTTCGCCTTTCTTGAGTATGTTCTTTACAGCGGCAGTTTTAGTAACGTCGCCAAAAAGGAGCAGGCCGTTCTCAACGGGCTGTTTGAGCAGCAGTGGCTCTGTCCATGACATCTGTTTCCATGAGTAGCGCCTCCATCCCTGTACCATCAGCAGCAGGTCAAGGTCGTGCATACGTTTTGGGTCGGTGTCCGCAAAGTAATATTCGGGTTGATGAATGAATCCTTTCAACTCGGAGGCAAGAAGCATGTCGGTTTTCAGGCTGTGATAGTCAGGGGCGGTTTCAGTGCCGGCATCTCTCACGCTGAGCGAAAAGTCTCCTTGAAGAGGCTTGTTGTCTGCTCCTTCCAGCGAGATGTCGAGTACAACGGGTGAAAAAGGACTGTAAGAGTCTTCGTTCTGTGAGATATGCATCTTGGGAGAGGAAGTGGTGGGAGAATGCCATACTAACCTCTCGCTCAAAATCTCGCCATGCGGTGTAAACAGTGTAATCTGGTTTATGCCATCCCCAAGTTGTTCAGGCCTGATGCTTATGACGCTGTCTGTAGCTGGCACAAGGCTTTGGAAGTGGCACAGCCGTGACCTGCACACCAGGCTTATGCCCAAAGTGTCGTGTTGCAATTCTTTGGAGGCGGTGATGCTAACGGTAATGCTGCTGTCAGCGTGTTGTGTTACGTGAAGGTCAGCACCGATGGTGCGTGGCATTGGCAGTTGGAAGTGTGCGGTGGGGGCGGTAGATGTCACGGCGTAACCGTGCTGTGCCGTTGCCGGAAGTTGGAAAACGCCCATTCCATCGTGTGATGTATGGGAAGATGTTATGACTTTCCCGTTATTGTCAAATATTATGATGCTGTCGTTAAGGGGCAATCCGTCGGTATCGGTAAGCTTATAGGCAACGGTTGATGCAAAGCCTGCCGTAATATTGCCCCCTTCGGGATAGAAGGTGAGCATGGCGTTGCCTTCCTTTTGTGTGGACGCACTTATAAGTGGTTTGGGTTCAGTGCGTACCAGATTGTTAGGCTTGTTGTATTTGTATTCGGTCTCACTGACGGCCAGATTGTTGAAGTTGGCGGTGTCTGTCGGTTCCTCGTAGAGAGGAATTGTTCTGCTGAAAATGAACGAGTCGTCCCAGTTGAGCATGGCACGGGTGTAACCACGAATTTCGTAAAAACCTGACTTGTAGATTGCAGAGTCAAGTTTGATGTCACCGTATGTGCGGCCGTTGATGATTGGGAGAGTCTTGCGCTCCACAACTTGCCCGTGTGGACTTAAGAGCTCAACATAAAGCACTTTGCTAAGGTCGGTGGGCAAAAGGGTTGAGGCCCTAAACACGTAAGCTTTAAACCAGATTGTCTCTCCGGGCAGGTAGCCGTTGTTGTCAAGGTGAAGATACACTTTCTCCTGTGTATAGAGTTTGTCGAATGCGTTGATGTTCTTCCTGAAGGCATTGAGGCGCATCAGGGCGGTGGTGTCGTGCTGGCCGTACATGGCGGCAGACAACAGCAACAGTAAGATGGATAATAGAGGCCGCATTGTTGGTAGGATTTTTACGTGTAGGTATTTGATTGCAAATATAAGGTTTTTTTGTTTAAACCCAATTCGGTCGTTAGGACTTATTGTATTTTGAATTTTTAGGAGAGCAGATGTTGCTTGTCGTTTTAGGGAATAATAGCGGGCTATTTTGAGCTGAAAATAAGCATCAGATGCCTTATAAAAAACAAAAGACAATAAGAAGTAACTAAAAAGATGTCATTTACGACCTAATGACCGATTTGGGTTAAATAGTACCGTAAGACGGTAAACTGTTGTCTTGTGTGCGAGGTAGACTGGGCTGTGTGATTTCGTTCGCATCGCATGGTGTGCTTGTGCCTTGGTGAGCATGAAGTGCTCATGCTGCAAATTAATGAGCGATAGTTGCTGCTAATCTTTCTAAAAGTCGTAACTTTGCTACATAAATACAATGTAATATATTGCAATATGATTCAGTTTTACAAGACACCGACAGGAAGCGTTATTGCGGTAGAGGCAAATGAAGCCCTGTCAAAGGAAAACGTAGACGCTTTGTGTTGGCTTTTTGGTGGCGCGGAGGTCATAGATGGTGACGTGGTCAAAGGCTATTTTGTTGGCCCTCGTCGTGAGATGGTTACGCCTTGGAGCACAAATGCCGTTGAAATCACCCAAAACATGAACATTAGAGGAATTGGGCGCATTGAGGAGTTCTTCCCTGTAGAGAGCAAAGATGCCGACCATGACCCCATGCTTCAGCGTATGTACTGCAATCTTGACGAAAAGGTTTTTGAAACCAATATCAAGCCTGCACCCATCAGAATAATAGACAATATTGAGGATTATAACGAGGAGGAAGGCCTTGCTCTGTCACCGGAAGAAATAGAATATCTGCACAAGGTAGAGGGACAACTCAACCGTAAGCTTACAGACTCCGAGGTGTTTGGCTTTGCCCAGATCAATTCCGAGCACTGCCGTCACAAGATATTCGGAGGGTCGTTCATAATAGACGGCAAGGAGATGCCTTCGTCGCTCTTTGCTATGATAAAGAAGACCACCAAGGAGAATCCTCACCACATACTTTCGGCCTACAAGGACAACGTGGCGTTTTCGCAGGGACCAGTTGTAGAGCAGTTTGCTCCGCAAAACCAAAGTGTCAACGACTATTTCGTTATCAAGGACATTGAGAGCGTTATATCGCTCAAGGCGGAGACCCACAACTTCCCTACGACCGTAGAACCTTTCAACGGAGCATCGACCGGTACGGGCGGTGAGATACGTGACCGTATGGGTGGTGGAGTAGGTTCGTGGCCGATAGCCGGCACGGCTGTCTACATGACTGCATACAGCCGTCTTGACGGCGAACGCTCATGGGAGACTATTCTGCCTGTAAGAAAATGGCTCTATCAGAGTCCGGAACAGATATTGATAAAGGCATCAAACGGTGCAAGTGACTTTGGCAACAAGTTTGGGCAACCGCTGATTACCGGTTCCGTGCTGACTTTCGAGCATCAGGAGAACGGTGAGAAGTATGCGTATGACAAGGTGATAATGCTTGCCGGCGGTGTTGGCTATGGCACAAAGCGTGACTGTCTGAAGAAACAGCCGGCTAAAGGCAACAGGGTTGTTGTTGTCGGCGGTGATAATTACCGCATCGGTCTTGGTGGCGGTTCGGTGTCTTCGGTAGATACTGGACGCTATTCCAACGGCATAGAACTCAATGCGGTGCAACGTGCCAATCCTGAAATGCAAAAGCGTGCATATAACCTTGTGCGTGCGTTGTGTGAGGAAGACGTAAATCCTGTTGTTTCTATACACGACCACGGCTCTGCCGGTCACGTCAACTGTCTTTCGGAACTTGTGGAGGACTGCGGAGGTGAAATCGACATGTCGAAGCTGCCCATCGGCGACAAGACTCTCTCGGCAAAGGAAATCATTGCCAATGAAAGTCAAGAGCGTATGGGACTGCTGATCGACGAGAGACACATAGAACATGTGCAGAAAATTGCAGAGCGCGAACGCGCCCCGATGTATGTTGTGGGCGAAACCACTGGCGATGCCCACTTCTCGTTCAAGCAAGCTGATGGCGTGAAGCCCTTTGACCTTGATGTGGCCCAGATGTTCGGCCACTCGCCCAAGACGGTTATGGTTGACGAGACAGTTGTCCGCAAGTATGCAAATCCCGAATATGAAGAAAGCAAGATAGCAGAATACCTTGAGCAGATGCTCCAGATGGAGAGCGTGGCCTGCAAGGACTGGCTCACCAACAAGGTAGACCGTTCCGTGACGGGCAAGGTGGCCCGCCAACAGTGTCAGGGTGAGTTGCAGTTGCCATTGAGCGACTGTGGTGTGGTGGCTCTTGACTACAGAGGACGCAAGGGCATAGCCACGGCTGTAGGTCATGCACCGCAAGCTGGCCTGGCAAAGCCGGAGGCGGGTTCGGTGCTTTCTGTTTCAGAGGCACTCACCAACATAGTATGGGCACCTCTGGAGGAAGGTCTTGACAGTGTGTCGCTGTCTGCCAACTGGATGTGGCCTTGCCGTTCGCAGAAAGGCGAAGATGCCCGCCTGTATAAGGCGGTGGAGGCTTTGAGTGACTTCTGCTGTGCTTTGAACATCAATGTGCCTACCGGCAAGGATTCTCTCTCTCTGAGCCAGCAATATCCCAATGGCGAGAAGGTCATCTCACCGGGCACTGTCATTGTGAGTGCAGGAGGTCAGGTGAGCGATATTCGCAAGGTCGTGTCGCCGGTGATGGTCAACAGCCGCAAGAGCACATTCTATCATATTGACTTCAGTTTCGACAAACTGCGTCTCGGCGGGTCGGCATTTGCCCAGAGTCTTGGATGTGTGGGCAGCGACGTGCCAACATGTACCAATCCGGAATACTTCCGCTCTGCCTTCAATGCCGTGCAGCAACTGGTGGCAGAGGGTCTGATAATGGCAGGTCACGACATCTCTGCCGGAGGTCTCATCACGACACTTCTCGAAATGTGTTTCGCCAACACCAAGGGTGGTATGCACATCAACCTGCACAACCTTGCCGGCGACGACATCGTGAAAATGCTCATGGCGGAGAATCCCGGCGTCATCATCCAGGTGTCCGACAAGTACAAGGAGGAATTCAAGGAGTACATGGAGGAGAACGGTATCGGTTACGCCAAGATTGGTTATCCCACACCGGACGAGCGTACCATCGTGATAAAGAAGGACGAATATGTACACACTTTCGACATTGATGCGATGCGCGACGCATGGTATAAGACTTCATATCTGCTCGACCGCGACCAGAGTTTCAACGGATGTGCCGCACAGCGCCGCGACAACTACAGCAAGCAGCCGCTCGAAGTGCGCTTCCACGAAGGCTTCCGCGGCTCGCTCGAAAGCTACGGTATCTCTGCCGACCGACGCACTCCGTCGGGCATCAAG
>OJNH01000637.1_pt1 | contig 30356 bp, 26 predicted proteins | sample 1597361 | NCBI WGS metagenome assembly OJNH01 (sample SAMEA2452136, study PRJEB22498) | human gut metagenome | biome: human feces; feature: human gut; material: feces | place: Australia | collected 2012
CTTTTTGTACATTTTTATTTTCAACTTTTTGTACATTTTTATATTGACTTTAACATTTCTGGTTGGGCACAAGTTAATGGTAGGAATGGAATGTCTATAACTAAAAAAATTCAGTATGATGTTTGGTATGTTGAGAATGTGTCTTTCAAACTAGACGTTGTTATATTTTTAAAGACTATACATGAAGTTTTCAAAAGAACTGGAGCCTCAATAACAGAAGGTGGCATACAGGACGAATTGAATGAGCTAAAGGAAAGATATGAAGAAAATTTCGAAATTGAAGTGAAAGAGCTTGATGTGAAGATTGGATAGGTGATGTTGATGAAAAAGGTATTGTTTACTGCAACAGTTAATTCACATATACTTCATTTTCATTTGCCATACTTAAAGATGTTTAAAGAAAAAGGATATGAAGTTCATGTAGCAACAGGTGATGTTGGTGATATTCCATATTGTGATAAAAAACATATTGTTAGTTTTGATAGAAATCCGTTTAGTATAAAGAATGTTAAAGCTATATTTCAATTAAGAGAAATAATGAAATTTGAAGACTTTGATTTAGTGCACACTCATACACCTTCAGCAAGTGTTGTGACCAGATTGGCAGCTAAAAATTTTAGAAAGTATGGGATGAAAGTTTTTTATACTGCACATGGATTTCATTTTTATAAAGGTGCACCGTTGAAAAACTGGCTATTGTTTTATCCTATTGAAAGGTTTATGGCTAGGTATACTGATGTATTAATAACTATAAATTTGGAAGATTTCAATTTTGCTAAAAGGAAGTTTAGAACTAATGTAGAGTACATACCAGGTGTTGGAGTAGATACTAATAGATTTATGGATATTAGAGAAGATGAAAAGAAAAAATTAAGAGAAGAATTAAATATAGATGAAAATGAATTTGTGATTATTTATCCGGCAGAGTTGAGAAAAGGAAAAAATCAGGTTGTTGCTATTAGTGCATTAAGAAAATTAATTTTCGAAAATTTTATTAATGTAAAGTTGTTGTTACCTCGGAAATGATTTAGAAAATGGAAAGTACTCTGATTTAATTAATCATCTTGGTATTGAGAGACACGTTTTACTTTTGGGATATAGAAAGGATATCCCAAGGCTACTAGCGATATCTAATTTAGAAATATCTTGTTCATCTAGAGAAGGACTTCCTGTTAATGTGATTGAAGCTGGAATTATGGGATTGCCTTGTATCGTAACGGATTGTAGAGGAAATAGAGATTTAATAAAGGACGGAGTAAATGGCTATGTAATTAAAATAAATGATATTGATTCGTTGGTATCAAAGATAAAGGAGCTTATATTAAATCAAGATATCTTAAATAAATTTGGAAGAGAGAATAGAATTATGATGAAAGAGTATGGTTTAGATAGGGTTATGCCAAAAATGGAAAGCTTATATAAAAAATATGGGGTTAGTTAGAACAAGGATGAGAGAAAAAATGGAAAAAGAAAAAGTTTCTGTGGTTATGGGAATATATAATTGCGAAAAATATTTGTCAGAGAGCATAGAATCAATAATTAATCAAACTTATAGAAATATAGAATTGATCATGTGTGACGATGGTTCAACTGATAGTACATATGATGTGGCTCTAGAATACAAGCATAGGTATGGAGATAGAATTATCTTGCTAAAAAATGAAAGAAATATGGGCCTAAATTATACGTTAAATAAATGTATTGAATATGCTAGCGGAGAATATATTGCCAGACAAGATGGTGATGACATTTCAAACTTAAACAGAATAGAAATTGAGATGGATTTTCTAATTAAAAATGATGAATATTCGTTAGTTAGTTCTAACATGGTATTTTTTGATGAATGTGGAGAATGGGGAAAAAGTTGTCATTCAGGTTTGGTTACAAAAGAAGATTTTGTCAAGGGGAGTCCAATATGTCATGCACCATGTATAATGAAAAAACATGATTTAGAATCTGTCGGAAAATATAGTGTTGATAAAAAGTTACTCAGGGTGGAAGATTATCATTTATGGTTTAAATTTTTTATAAATGGTTATAAGTGTTATAATTTAACGGACACTTTATATAAGATGAGAGATGATAAAGAAGCTTATAAAAGAAGAAACTTTAAAAATAGAGTAAATGAGACTAGACTTAAAATATGGGGATTTCGTAAATTAAAAATGCCATTAAGAAAATATGTTTGGGCATTTAAGCCGATAGTTGCTTATATTTTACCTGAGAAAATATATAAGAAATTACATTATAATAAATTAAAGATAAGGTGAGTTATGAAAAAGATTAGGGTTGCACAATTCGTTGGAAGTATGGGATGTGGCGGAACTGAAACAATGCTTATGAATCTTTTTAGAAGTATTGATAAGGAGAAATATGAATTTGATTTTATTGTTAATTCTGATAGTAAGGGCTGGTATGATGATGAAATTATCAGTCTAGGTGGGAAAATAAAGAATATCAAAAAGATAAGAGATGTTGGAATGTTCAATTATGTAGGTTACCTTACAAACTTTTTCAAAAAAGAAAAATATGATGTTGTACATTCACATACTTTTTTGCATAGTGGATTTGTAATGAAGGCAGCTAATAAAGCTGGCGTTAAAGTTAGGATTTCTCATTCTCATAGTGCAATGGATCAGTATGAGAAGAGTTTGGGTTATATTTTAAAGAAAAAATTTTTACAAAAAATGATTTTAAAATATTCAACCAATTTACTTGCGTGTTCTAGTGAAGCTGGAGTGTGCTTATATGGTAAAGTTTTTAACATAAATGGTAAAGTTTTTAAAAATCCAATTAGAGTAAACGAGATTTCAGAGATTTTAAATCATCAAAAGGAGAGAGATGTACGTATAAGGAAGGAATTTCAATTAAATACAAACACATTTGTACTTGGACATGTAGGAAGATTTGTTAGTGTTAAAAATCATGAGTTTTTGATAAAAATAGCTGAAGAATTAGTTAGAAGAAAAAAGAATTTTGTATTATTTTTGGTTGGTGATGGAGAGTTATTAGAAAATATAAAAAAATTAGCAAGAGTCAAAAAAGTTGAAAAATATATAATTTTTACTGGTAATGTGTCGAATGTATATGATATCATGAACGTATTTGATATATTTTTATTGCCATCTTTTTATGAAGGCTTACCACTTACTGCAGTGGAAGCTCAAGGATTGGGGATTAGTACGATACTTTCAAAAGAGATTTCAAAAGAGACAGCAGTATCTAATGATGTAGTTTTTTTACCTATTGATGATGGCGTTAAGTATTGGTGTGATGAGATAGAAAAAAGGGGAAGGAAAGAATTGGATAATTGTTATTCCTCTTTTGAATCACTAAAAAATAGCGAATTTAATGTTGAAAATGCAATCAGAATATTGGATTCTATCTATGTTGGTGGAGGAAAAATTTATGAATAAGGTAATTGAACATATTAAAGCTCATGTTTCTATTTATATTATAGTATTTGTTTCGCTTTTATTAGCATTACTAGCTTGTTTTTGGATTCCAAAAGCTGGATATGACCTAAGAGAATACTATAATTGGATAGATAAAATGAAAACTTTTAATAGAAGCGATTTAATTAAATTCATATTTGGTAGAGGCGAGTATGTTACTATGCTTTATTTTTATTTGATATCTCTTATTGGAAAGTATCAAATTTTACAATTTTTACCGACATTTATTTTTTATTTTTTAACCTTGTATATTCTGGTTGATTATTCTAAAAGTAATAATGTACATTATATACATATAGTATCAGCATTTGCTTTATTATTTGCTTTAGTTGAATATATTTATGTTATTGGGTGTTTCAGGTATACACTAGCTTTTAGTATATTTATATTTTCTCTTTATTTAGAATATATAAAAAGAATAAAAAATAAAAAATGGTGCGTATTTTTATATCTTTTATCTTGTTTTGTACATAATAGTGCATTCATATTATTGATGTTTTATTTTATTAATTCAATAAGGATAAAAAAAGTAAAGTATTGTTTAATAGGAGCAATTTTGTTAATATTAATTGTACCAGAGATTATTACTGTTCCGTTACATTTACTACAATTAGACTTTGTTGGTAATGTTGCCTATAAATTTGTAGGATATTTGTCTAAGTGGCAACAACAATCCATAAATTTACAATATACGTATAGGATAATTCAGATATTTACGGTTTTTGGAGTAAACTTGTATTTTGATTTAAAAATGAATGGGAAAGAAAAATTTTGTAATTATAATGGATATATTTATCCCTTACTAATTTTTACAATTTTTTCAATACCATATTATACCTTGTTTATGAGATTTAATGATTTTATGTTATTAGCTTCTTCGATTAAAATTCTTGAGGTACTGAATAAAAAAGATAGAAAGATTAAAAGAATTATAATACTTATGATTTTTCTGCTTTTTTTTATTACTGGTATAAGGATACAAATTCCTGTATTTAAATCGATGTTCGGATGATATTTAATTTTGGATGATGGAGGAGATAATGGAAAGAAGATGTTTTTGCACTGTTTGTACACCGACATATAATAGAAGAGAATTGTTAGAAGATTTGTATATTTCTTTGAAAGAACAAACATGTTATGATTTTGAATGGATAGTAGTAGACGATGGTTCAACTGATGATACAGAAGATTATATTACTAATCTAATAGAAAATGAAAAGAGTTTTGATATAAAATACTTGAATCAGGTAAATGGCGGAAAGCATAGAGCGGTAAATAAAGGGATTGATATAGCGACAGGTAATGTATTTGCTATTGTAGATTCTGATGATAAATTAGTCAAAGACGCCATTGAAAAAATAAAATATGCATTTCTAGAAATAAGCAGTGAAGAAAAAAAATTTGCCGGAGTGGCTTTTCAAAAAGGAAAGAGAGAGGACGAAGCAATTGGTACAACTTTTAAAGGTAAATTTATTGATGCAATGAGTATTGAACGTCAAAAATTTAATATTAGTGGTGATAAGTTTGAGGTGTTTTATACTGATATTTTAAAACAGAATAAATTTCCAGAGATAGATGGTGAAAAATTTATGACGGAAGCTGTTCTTTGGACAAGAATAGCTAGTCAGGGATATATTATAAGATGGTATAATAGTGTAATATATATAGCAAACTACTTAGAAGGAGGTTTAACTGATGGTATTGAAAGGCAGATAGCTCAAAGTCCTAGAGGGTATTCACTCTATATATCTGAACAAAAAAAATATGCTCAAATTTCTGTAAAACAGAAAATATCACATTATTCTTTTTATTGTATGGTAAGAAGAAAATATTCAAATATACCTTTTAAGAATATTGCAAATGAATTGAACATAAATTTAGTAATATTGTTATTTGCATATATTTTAAGAAAGTTTTTTGGAAGTAAGAGTAAAAAAAAGGAGATTAATTCAAAACCGAGGTCAAGAACTGTTGAGGCAATGAAAAATGTTATATTTAACTTCTCGTATCAAGTTATTAATACAATTACTAATATTTTGTTACCACCATTGATAATATCTATGTATGGATCTGCTATAAACGGTTTGATTTCAACTATTAAACAAATTATTAATTATATACAGTTAGTAGGGGCTGGAATTTCTGAATCAACGGTAGTCGAACTGTACAAACCACTTGCAACTGGTGAAAATGAAAAAGTAAGTTCAATATATAAAGCTTGTGAAAAAATGTTTAATCGTGCTGGTAGAATATTTTCTATAATAGCATTGTTAGTAGCATTTACTTATCCAATTATAATTAATGAGAATTTGGAGTATAGTTCAGTAGTGAAGATAATTTTGGCTCTTTCAATTTCAGGTGCGTCTGAATTCTTTGTACTTGGAAAATGTCGAACTTTACTTATAGCAGACCAAAAAAATTATGTTGTTAATATTGCACAAATTATAGGATCTATTTTTAGTACATGTATTACAATTATATTGATAAAATTGAATTGCAGAATCGAATTGGTTCAGCTTTTTGCATCACTTACATATATTTTGCGTATAGTTATATTGTTGTTGTATATAAAAAAGAATTATAAATTTATATCAAGAAATTCTGTACCGAATTTTGGAGCAATGTCAAAAAGAAAGGATGCAACTGTTCATCAACTGTCATCTTTGATTATATTTGGAAGTCAAACACTTTTCATTTCAAAGTTTTGTGGCTTAGTTGAAGCAAGTGTATATTCTTGCTATAGCTTGGTGTTTACAGGAATTAGTACGATTCTTTCAACTTTTTCATCTGCAATGCTTGCAGGAATTGGAAATATTATGGCTACTGATAGTGATGAAAAGGTACGAAAAATATATAGAATATATGAATATTTGTATTATATTTTAGTGTTTATATGTTACGCTGTTACTTTTATAATGATTTTACCGTTCATAAATTTATATGTTGGAGATGTAGTCGATGCAAATTATAATAGGCCTATTCTGGTAGTTTTATTTACAATACTTGGAATACTTAATTGTATAAGAACACCTGGTGCTACTATTATAAACGCAAAAGGGCATTATAAGGAAACAAAGAATAGAGCTTTAATTGAAATGATGATTTGTTTATTAGGACAAGTGTTATTAGTAGGAAAGTTTAAGGTAGCAGGTGTACTAATTGCAACAATTTTTTCTTCTTTGTATAGGTCAATTGATGTTATCATTTATAGTAATAAGAGAATATTGAATCAATCAGCCAAGAAAACTATTTTGAATATTTTTGTGAATGTAGTTACTTTGGTATGTTTGTTGTTTATGGTAAATGTAAATCTTATCAATATTAATAGTTATGTTAAGTGGATATTATGCAGTGTCGTAATCTTTGCTGTAGCGGGTATAGTTGTTGGTGGTTCAAATATTATTTTTCATAAGAATGAATACAAAGAAACTAAGGAATATCTGGTGAATATTTTAAAAAATAGGAGGAAAAGTAAGTGTTAGATGCTATAAAAATGTATTTTTATTCCAAATATTTGAAATTAAATTTGAAGCGACATAATACTATTTTAAATAGTATTAATGTAGGAAAAAATGTACAAATAGGAAATAATTGTATTATCTCTAAAAGAGTGATATTAGGAGATAATGTTTCAATTGATAACTTTACTTATCTTAATTCTTCTAAATACTGGATAACTATTGAATCTAACGTAAAAATAGGAAAATTTTGCTCTGTGGCACCTGGGGTGTTTATTGGCGCAGGAAACCATGATTATAATTTTGTAACTACTCATCCAATTTTATTTGATTCCTATTATGATGATGTGACTAATTTAGATAGTGTGAAAAGGAAGGCAAATGGATTAAAAGATAAAGACTGTACAACTATAATCGGAAACGATGTTTGGATTGGTCAAAATGCAATATTAAAAAGAGGAATTAGCGTTGGTAATGGATCTGTTATAGCAGGCGGATCAGTGGTGGTAAAAGATGTTCCGCCATTTGCCATTGTTGGAGGAAATCCAGCAAAAATAATCAAATTTAGAATGTCTAAAGAAAGAATTGAAAAAGTACTTGAAAATGATGAAAAGGTGTGGTGGAACAAATCAATAACTGAAATTGCAAGTGAAATTGAAAATATGTATGATATTGAAAGATATGTTGATACCTTGTAGGTATTGAATGGTTTTGGAGGTAAAAATGAAAAGATCAGGTAGAGATAGTGGAAATTTTGATAGTAAAAATGATTCTGCTAGGATTAAAAATAAAGGAGTTTTAATATTTTTTAGGATTATGGCTACTTTGTTTATAGCTATAAATGTGGCATTTTATGCGTATATAACTAGTCTTAATATGATCCCAGCAAAATATTTAATTCCAGTGATAATTTGTATTACATTGATTGTTGCACTTTTATCATGGATGTTAATTAGCAAAAAAAGAGGTATTGCAGGAAAGATTATATGCTTGATGCTTATGCTTCTTATAGCATATGGATATCAATTTGCATACAAAAACTTAAGCAAAACAGAGGAATTTTTAGATACGATGTCTTCTTCTACTCAAAATGAAGAAGTTGAAGAATATTATGTTATTGCTAGAAGTGATAGTGCATACTCTACGATAGAAGATACAAAAGGTAAAAAAGTATATACATATAATATTGCTGAAGATGTTCAAAGTTTAGTACTTGAAAAATCAAAAGTTACTTTTGAAAAATCAGAAAGTTTGGAAATGATATATAAAAATTTACAAAATAAAAAAATTGAATTAGCACTTTTTAGTTCTTCACAGTATAATATTATGTGTGATGAAGATGAAACTTTTAAATCAAATATAAAAATAGTTTCAACACTTACTAAAAAGTTAGGTACAAAACCTGCAGAAGAAGTAAAGGATGAAACTAGTGATCATACTGTAAAAAGTGGTACATTTAATATTTATATAAGTGGAATAGATACAACAGGAAGCATAAGAAATGTGTCAAGAAGTGATGCAAATATGTTACTTACTGTAAATACAAAAACACATCAGATACTTCTTACATCAATTCCTAGAGACTATTACGTTACACTTCACACATACAAGGCAAAAGATAAGTTGACTCATTCAGGAATATATGGTATAAAAGAAACTGTTAGTACTGTTGAAGATTTTATGGGAATAGATATAAATTACTATGTTAGAGTTAACTTTACAACTGTTATAAAAATGGTAGATGTAATTGGTGGTATAGATGTTTATTCTGATTATGAGTTTGTGGCTAGTAGTGGAGACAGCTTTAAAAAAGGTATGAATCATCTAAATGGAGAAAAAGCCTTGGCATTTAGTAGGGAACGTTATAGCTTTGCTGATGGAGATAGGCAAAGAGTAAGAGATCAACAGAAAGTTATAAATGCTATAATAACTAAACTTACTAGTAGCACTAGTAAGTATACTGATATTTTGAAATCACTTTCAGGAAGTTTTCAAACAAATTTAACATCAGAAGAGATTAATTATTTGATAAAAGGGCAACTAGATAACATGACTTCTTGGTCTATGACATCGTTTTCTTTAGATGGTACAAGTGCAAGTGCTGCTACTTATTCAATGGGATCTCAAAAATTGTACGTAATGATTCCTACTCAAAAAACAATTGATGATGCTAAAGAAAAAATTAATGAAGTATTAAATGCAAAATAGTGTTTTAATTGTAGTTGAATATAATGATATAAACTAAATTATTAAAAATAATTGACCATGGCTGTTTACAATGTGAATAACTATGGTCATATATTTTATAGTAAATGGAGAAAAAATAATGTTTGAAAAGGATTTTATAGTGGCAGACCTTGAAACGACAGGTCTTTCATCTAAAAAAAATGAGATAATTGAAATTGGTGCAATAAAGGTAAAAGATTTTAGAAAAATAGATAGTATGGATATATTTTTAAAACCAGAAAATCCTGTACCTGCGGTTATAACAAATTTAACTGGAATAACAAATGATATGTTACTAGATGGGTATAATTTAGTCGAAGGAATTAAAAAGTTTGTTGACTTTGTAGAGGATTATCCAATTGTATTTCATAATGCTAAATTTGATATGGGATTTTTAAATATAGCTTCAAATAAATTATATGGAAAAGACCTAGAAAACGATTGCTTAGATACACTTGTTTTATCTAGAAAATTAGTAAGTAATGTAAAAGATTATAAGCTTGGAACTTTGGCTGACTATTTTAATATATCATATGATGGTGCACATAGATCACTTAGAGACTGTCAAATAACTTTTGAAGTATACAAGAATTTAAATAAAATTTATAAAAATAATACATTTAACGCTTTTTAAATTTTTTATAAAAAAATAAATGATTTGTATATAAATAAAAACATTGCTCATAATATTTATGGGTGATTTATATGAGTAATAAGAAAAATAAAAAAGAAGAAACTATTTCTAAGAGAAATAAAGCGCTTGAAGAAAATTTTAATGCAGAAATTTCAAAAGAAATTTACGCCACTCCACTTGGAGAAAAATCTAGGTTAAACTCAAAGAAGAAAAAATAATTTAAAATGTAAGTAAGAGTTAAAGAAAAATGAAAAAAGTCTTTAATTCTTGCTTTTTATATGCAAAAAATATAATTTGAAAATACCTTAAAATATGCTATTTTAGTACGTTTGTCGATTTTTGTCGAACGATTTTTCTTGACTTTTATTACCTACAAAGCTATAATGAAAATGTAATTACTACAAATTGACTTCTTAAATTTATTTTTTCTGATCGATTTTCTCTTTCTAAAGACCTATATTTAAAATATATCCCCAAATTTTTTTAATATAGTTTATGTGTAAAAGTAATTAGTAGAAGTAGTGAGTTAGAGCTTTTAATTAATTTGTGAAAGATTTTGATACAATAGTTATTATTTAGTTATTTGTTATGTGTATGAAAATATAAATCATTAAAGTTAATTTGTAGTATTACAATTATATTCTAGCATGCTAAATAAAAATTGTAAATTAAAATTTAAATTTTGATTTTAAGTAATAATTATTTTTTTCGTATTAATTGTTAAAACGTTAAAAAGGTCATGTTACTTAAAATAATTTAAGGTAGGTGAATATAATAATAGTTGTAAATAAAGATAATAAGATTAAATTTATTCTAAAGTTTTTTGTCTTAATTATTTTAATTGTTGTAACTTTTGGAGTTTTATACCTTTGTTTAAATTCTAATTTTTTTAATATCAATAATAATAATTTTAATAATAATTCTAATAATATTTTTAAAAATCATAGTGAAAATAGCACTTCTATGTTTGATAATCAAAATAAACAAAAATTTCAAATAGAATCTAGTAATTTTTATAGTTATAATAATAATAAAAATAAATATAAATACAAAAATAAATACAAATATTTTAAAAGTAATTTTAATCATGTTCAGGAATTTCTTTTATCAACTAACAAATTTGTAAATAAAAACAGTGATGATATAAAAGTAATAAATGAATGTGTTAATATAGATGAAAAAAAAGAGGAAGTTTTATTAAGTAATAAATTAAACTTTAAAGAAAGTGATAATGCAAGTAATGTAACTAACAATTATTTATTTAATGATGAGATTATAGGGTATTTGAGCATTCCAAAAATAAATTTATATGATATAAGTATAAAAAATGGAGTTGGAGATGAAATATTAAAAGATTCAATAGGTTTGTTTGATGGAAGCAATATTAAAAGTGGGAATATTTGTTTGGCTGCACATAATAGAAGTAGTACGGTTAGTTATTTTAAAAAGTTACATATATTAAAAAGTGGAGATGAAATTTTATTAAAAAACAAATATGGAACTAATGCATATATAGTAGAATTTAACATAATGATTGATAGTAATGATTGGACGTACTTATCACCAGAGGATAGTGATATGCTTACATGTATTACTTGCGTAAATAATAATGCTAAAAAAAGAATTTGTGTTAGAGCAAATAGAAAAGTATGAATGAAGAGGTTAATAATATAAATATGGAGGAAAAATGTCAAAATTAAATAAGAATTTAAAAATTATGTTTGCATTTTTGTTTTTATTAATTACTTGTTTTAGTAATATGAAGACATTTGCTGTGCAATTTGAAAATGTAGACGTAGGAAAGCATCAAATTTACTGTGAAATTGGTAAAGAAAGATATATTAAGTATAAAAATAATATACAATTAAATTATGATTATCATTATTATAAAAATAATGAGAGAATACCAGCATATTGTTTAAACCTTGGTGTAGACGGTCCTGAGAGTAGTGATGAATTTTTTGTTGATGTGAATGAAACAGTTGGTGATAAGGTTTTACTAAATATTGTAAAAAATGGATTTCCATATAATACTTGTGAAAGTTTAGGGGTAAATGATGATACTCAAGCAAAGTATGCAACTCAATTTGCTGTATGGGTATATCTTGCAGGACTCGATATAAATCAGATATATGCACTTGAACCTAAATATGAAAATGTAGTTAACGCCATAAAAAATATATACTATAATGGAATCAATGAAAAAAATAATGATGATAGTTTTATAAATTTAAGTGTAGAAGATTTTAAGATATATGATAAAGATAAAAATTATTACGTGGCAAGAGTACGAACAGAAGTTAAAAATAGTACTGGTAGTGAAAGCATTAACACGAGTATTACTAGTAATGTAAATTTTAAAATATACGATAAGGGAAATAATTTAATACAACAAAATAATAGTATCAAAGATTTAAAGGATTTTTCAATTTTTGTTGATAGAAATGATATGAATAAAGATGCTAGTTTTAATATAAAAACAGAAGCAAAAAAAGACGTAAAAGTATTTTTATATGGCAAAGCCTCAAAGGAAGGAACGCAAAATTTAGGACTTATTTCTAATGCAAAGCTAAAAGATAGTGATGAAATAGGTCTAAATATACAATATACACCTCAAACATTAAAGATAAAAAAGGTTGATAAAAATGATAATAGTATAGTTATTCCAGGTGTAAAATTTAGAATTTACGACAAAAATAATAAATTGTTAGGTGAATATGTAACAGATAATGATGGTATCATTACTGTAGATTATCTAAAAGAACTTGGAATAAAAAATAATGAAAATATTGTTGTAGAAGAAATTGAGGTACCTGATGGATATTATATAGACAAGGAAAATAACAAAAAAGAAATAACCTTAAAATTTGATAGTTTAAATGAAGTAGTATTCCAAAATGAGAAAATAACAGGTAAAGTAAAGGTTATAAAAAAATCAGCTAATTACAATCCATACACATATGAAAAAAGAGGAACTCCATTAAAAGGGTGTGAATTTGAGATATATGATAGTAATATGAAATTAGTACAAAAAATAGTTACAAATGAAGAAGGAATAGCTAATAGCGATAAGTTATTTAAAGGTAAATATTATATAAAAGAATCAAAATCTAATGAATACTACATACTTGATAGAAAAGTACGTGAGTTTTATATAGAAGATAATAATGATTTAGTAGAATTTGAACTATATAATGATAGTATGGAAAGAGAATTACCTAAAACTGGTTTTTAAAAGAAATGATAGTTAAATTAAGAGTGCTTAATTTAACTATCATTTTAAAATTTTATCTTTTATTATGAATAACTATAAAATTGGCAATAAAAAATTTTAAAACAGCAAGATGTAGGATTCAATCAAAAATAATATAAATCTTCAACTATTTCATTTACGATTATTTGTTTTTTCATAGATCTTGAATTATTTTCATTTATTAATATCATTTTTACTGTCTTTTGACTTTCATCACTTTTTATAGCATACCAAACCTGGTTATCTTTTGCTCCAACATTTTGTGGATCAATTCTTCCAAGCTGACCAGTTATTCCGATACCTATGTACGAATTTGCAATTTTTTTTACTGCTGTAGCCATAGCCTTTGCCACTTGAAGTGAATAAACAGAATTGGTTTCAAGTATTTCTTTTGGTACACCAAATTTTATTTTTGCTTCATTAGAGTATGAAACATAAGATTCTTTTAAAACGTCAGATGCACCTGAAATATCGGTTATCTTACTAGCTAAGCTTCCACCTGTGCAACTTTCCATTGCAGCGATGGTGTAATGAGATCTTGAAAGTTTTTTTATAATACTTTCAATTTTTTCATCTTCACTTGCGTTGTTATAATACCTTTTTTCAATTTCTGGAATGATATTTTTTCCTCTTGACAGTATCCCGTCATGAATTATCTCTTTTATATAATCAAACGTTATATTGTACTCATAAGTAATACTTGATTTTACATCGAAAATGATAAAAATATACATCTCGGTATGCTCACTGCTAAGTATTGTTGTTATGGATTTTAGCCACTCATTTAACAAATCATCACTTGGTAATCCATAAAGCTGTAGATATGCAGAGCTTATCATGTGATTATTATAGTTGTAGTTTTTTCTACCATTTTTTACAATATCATCAATGCTCATTATATCTATTTTAGTTAGACAAAGACAATACTTTTCAAGGTAATCATAGTCTATGTTAAATTTTTTTGCAAGATATTTAGCCACTTTTACCTCTTCTAATATAGTTTTACTGCTTCTAAATGAAGTGGTATCAACAAGCATTGATATAATAATTAATCTTGCTTCATAAGCAGTTATTGGATAGTTTGCAACTAACATCAATTCATATATTAGATAAGCTGTAGCAGAACTATTTCTTACGTAGGAAAAGTCGTATGAATTAGTAGTTTTAGTTGGATGATGATCAATGCATCCAATAATACTACCTTCATGAATGGTACTGTAATGATCTACTAAGAAAAGATTTCTGGTTGCATTTTCAAGTTTTTGTTCATAATCATACATGTAAATATTTGTTAAATCTGATATGATTTCATAAGTTTCTCCTTTTTTTATTTTTTCTAAGATGATAAATTTAGCATTAAATCCTAGAAACTTTAACAACTTTTCAAGTAATATACCAGATAAGGTTGCGTCAACATCAATATTATCATGTCCTATTATACATACCTGATCCACAGATTTTAGGCTACTTTTTAGAGCAGTTAAAATTTCGCTCATTTCCATTTTTTTAGAATTTGTCAATAAATCAGAATCATTTTTCATATTTATTTCTCCTTATATATTATTTTTCACTAAGCAATAATAATGCCTAGTTAAACATAAAGCGTGGCATAATTATACCATAATTTGTTATTTATTTCAATAAATTATGTAAAATTAATAAAGAGTGAATATCACAATTACTGAATAATTACTGCATATTTTGTTAATTTTATTTAGTTTAGTATAAGTAGGTATAAAAATGTTTAGGCAGAATATAAAAATTAACTTATAATGTTTTATAATTTAAATTAAAAAATGTATGTAAATTAGTGTAAAAATATGATATACTTATTATACAAATATATTTCTTGGAGATGATGTTATTTGGAAAATAAAAAGATATTATATGTTGCAACTTATGATAAGGTTATAATGAATATATATTTACCATACATAATTGCCTTAAAAAATATTGGATTTAATATTTATGTTGCAACGTCAGAAGATGGAGATATTCCGTATATCACTGAAAAATTTAAATATGAATTTGATGTTTCAACATTAAGTGTTACAAACTTTGAGGTAATAAAAGCAGTAAAAAGTATGAGAGAAATGTTAAATGTTGAAGAATTTGATTTTATTCATACACATGGATTAAATGCTAGTTTTATAACTGCTATGGCAGCAACAAATATAAGAAAAAATGGAAAAACAAAGATAATCTATACAGCAGATGGCTTATCTTTTGACAGCAACTCTTCTAAATCTTCTTATGCGCTTTACTATTCAATTGAAAAGCTACTTGCTAAAAATATTGATTACATGATAACTGTAAATAAAGAAGACTATGAATTTGCAAAAGATGATTTTAAAAATTGTAAAGTATATTACATAGATGGATATGGAATAAAAAAAGAAGAGGTAGATATAGATGTATCAGATGAGTTGGAAGAAAAACTAAGAAAAGAATTAATGTTAAAGGATGATCAAAAATTAATATTAAATGTGGGCGATTATACAAAAGAAAATAACCAAGAATATTTACTAAAGGCAATGAGTATTATAAAAGATAAAACGAGAAATGTAAAGATAGTATTTGTTGGTAAAGATAAATTAAACGGAAAATTAAAGAAACTTGCAAGTGATTATGACATAAGTAATAATGTGCTATTTTTGGATTTAAATAAAAAACAGACAGCGCTTATTTATGCAATTTCTGATTTATATATTGATGTTTCTTTGCAAAAAAATTATCCGTATGATATAATTGTTGCAATGATTAATTACTTACCTATAATTTCGACAAAAGTTAGGGGGAATGTTGACCTAATAAAAAATAATGTGACGGGATACTTAATAGATAATAACGATGTAGATGATCTTTGCAAAAAGATAATGATACTCTTACAAAATGAACAAGTATGTGATAATTTTATAGAAAACTATGATGATTTATATGAAGATTATCTTTATGAGAATGTTACAGATCAAATGTGCAAGATATATAACGAAATAGTAAAGTGATCGTTATAACTGTGGAAATTGTGGATAAGAGTTTGTTTTTTTATGAATAGGAGGAAAAAATGAAAAATATATTAAAAGCTTTAAAATGTGATGAGTGTGGAAAGGTACTTGAAAGGCTATATTGTACAGGAAAAAAGAATTGTGAAGTAACATGTTGTGGTAAAAAAATGCATTTGCTAGAAGCAAATATATCAGACGCTAGTAAGGAAAAGCACACACCAGTATATGAAATTTGTGATGATGAGATTATTGTAAGAGTACCACATGTTATGGAAAAAGAACATTTTATATCATGGATTGCATTAGTAAAAGAAAATAAAAAAATAATAGTTGAATTATATCCAGAACAAGAATGCATAGTACATTTTCCATATTTAAAAGATTCAACAATATATTCATATTGTAATAAACATGGACTATGGTCTTGTGATGTAAATTAAAATATGAAAAAGGTAATATTTATATATTTGTAAGTATTACTTTTTTTAATGTGTATATTAAACTTTAGGTGATGTAATGGTAAAAATAATAGTTTGTGCAAGTATCATATTAGCGCTTTGTGTAGTGATAGTTTTTAATAATAATCATATTTCAATATCAAAATTTAATTTAAAATCAGAAAAAATTCCTAAAAGTTTTGATGGACTAAAAATTGTACATTTATCTGATTTACACTCTAAGAAATTTGGAAATGGAAATTGTAAACTGATAAAAAAAATAGATAATATTAATCCAGATGTTATTTTTATGACTGGTGATATGACATCAAAAAAGAGTTGTAATTTTTATCAAATTATCGAGTTAGTTAAAAACTTATCAATGAAATATAAAGTTTATTATAGTTTTGGAAATCATGAAATGGCACAAAAATACAATAATTTAAAATCGTTAAGAAAAAAACTAGAGCAGTCTGGCGCCATTGTTTTGTTTGATAAGTATGTTGATTTTGAAAGAAATAATGAAAAGATAAGAATTTATGGATTTAATTTTAGATTTAATATGGAACCAAGAAAAAATGAAACAATTTTAGATGAAAAATATGTATCTATTATAAAAAATTCAATTGGTAAGTTTGATAAAAATATGTATAATATTCTTTTAACTCATGATCCTTTAAATTATGAACTTTATGACTATATTGGAGCTGATTTGGTATTTTCTGGACATGTACATGGTGGAATGATGAGGATAGCAGGCATCGGAATATTATCCCCAAGAAGAAAATTTTTTCCAAAATATTCAGCTGGAATATATAAAGGAAAAAATGGAAAAATGATTGTAAGTAGAGGCCTTGGAAATAGTAGTTTTAAATTAAGAGTTAACAATTTTCCAGATATTCCTGTAATTACACTTTTGCATTAAATATATATTTTTTTATTATAATTAAAAAAATATAAATATTTTGTCGAAAAAGCACAAGTTTTGTAATAAATTTACAATTAAATTTATATAGTTGTATAATAGAAAATGAAAATAGATAAACTCTATTACTAATGTTAAGGAGGAAAAATTTATGAAAACTAATTTAAAGGAAAAGGAATACGAGGTTGAAAGTCATGCTGACATTTTCTTAAGCAAGGTAATGACACTTGATGAACTTTCAAGAATAACTAATGTGCCAAAAGATGAGTTACTTTATGAATTTAGAACAATTTTATCACGTATTTCGCCTGATAAGTATCAAAGTGTAAATCGTATAATATGTTATCTTTCTTCTAATTACGAAGGATATTATTGATCGATTTATATTAAACTAAAGTAATATATTTTGATAGTTACGTTATGTTTATGATTTTACAACTAGAAAAAAATTAAATTATTACTGATAGTAAGTAAGAAATTCCCTCATTGTTAAGTTTATGTATACAATATATATATTGCAATGAAGGAATTTTTTTGCATTCTAATACTTTTTGTTAATTTTTCTAAATTTCCAGAGTTGCTAGAATTTATGGACATAGTAAGAAAAACAGAAAATTAAAGTATAATATGTATATAAAAAAGTAGAATATGAAGGTAATAAAATTATTAGATATTTTGTTTTTTTAGTATTGTACATAAAAATGTATAATGATTAGCTTGTATAAATAATAGCTTTTAATACGTTTTATTGATTATAAAATAAATTGTATAAATAAATTTCATGAAATATTGAAAAATACAAGCTTTGTATGTTAAAATAAGTATTAGTATATAAAATATTAATATTTTTATTATTTTATATATCTGCAATTGCTGTGTAGAGTAATTGTTTAATATAAAATTGATTTATGGTGATAAATATGGAAATTGAAAAAGAAAAAGCTTTAATTGTAGCTGTAAATATAAAAAATGATGATAATTTTGAAAAATCAGTTGAGGAGTTATTTGCTCTTTGCGAGGCTTGTAATATAGAACCGGTTGATAAAGTTACACAAAATTTGAATGAAATAAATCCAGCATTTTATATAGGGACTGGAAAAATAGATGAAGTAAAAAAAGCTGTTAATATGTATGGGGTGGATGTAGTAATTTTTAACAATGAATTATCGCATTCGCAACTTAGAAATTTACAAAAGCATATAGATACTCCGATACTTGATAGGACATCTTTAATTTTGCAAATTTTTGCGTTGAGAGCAAGAACTAATGAAGCTAAAATACAAGTAGAAGTAGCAAAACTTGAATATATGCTACCTAGATTGGTTGGTCTACATTCATCACTTGGAAGACAGGGCGGATCTGCAGGAGTTAGCAATAAAGGTTCTGGTGAAAAAAAATTAGAATTAGACAGGAGAAAAATAGAAGAAGAAATAGTAAGACTAAACAAGGAGTTAAAGCAAATAGAAAAGCAACGTGAAGTTATGAGAAAAAATAGGAAGAAGAATAATATTCCTATTGTTGCTCTAGCAGGTTATACTAATGCAGGTAAGTCAACATTATTAAATTCTTTTGTCGAAAGGTATAAAACAGAAAATGTAAAAAAAGTAGAAGAAAAGGATATGCTATTTGCAACTCTTGAAACTTCTGTAAGAAATATAAAATTAGAGGATAAAAAAGAATTTTTACTTTCTGATACAGTTGGGTTTATTTCTAATCTTCCACATAATTTAATAAAAGCTTTTAGATCTACTCTTGAAGAAATAAAACAGGCTGATTTAATACTTGAGGTAGTAGATTATAGTGATGATAATTATAAAAAACATATAGAGGTAACAAATGCTACGCTAAATGAAATAGGTGCTGGTGATATACCTATTATATATGTATTTAACAAGTGTGATAAGGTATTGTCCAAAATACCACTTGTTGAAGAAAATAATATATATATATCTGCCAAAAATATGATTGGAATAGATATGTTAACAAATTTAATAAAATCGAAAATTTTTGAAAATTATACATTATCTAGTTTTTTGTTTCCGTTCGAACGTGGAGATATACTTTCATATTTTAATAAAAATGCTAGAATTTTAAATGTAGAGTATACAGAAAACGGAACAATCATAGATGTTGAATGTAAAGAAGAAGATTATATGAAGTATAAAGAATATGAGTATTTTAAAAATTAGTATAAATTTGAAAGGATGAGCAAATTGAAAAAAGTAAATGTAATAGGAGCTGGACTTGCTGGGTGTGAATGTGCATATATTTTGGCAACACATGGAATAAAAGTAAAACTTTATGAAATGAAGCCAGAACATAAATCTGAAGCACATAAATCAAATAACTTTGCAGAACTTGTTTGTAGTAATTCATTAAAATCAAATGAGATCACAAATGCATGTGGATTACTAAAAAAGGAAATGGAGATACTTGGAAGCTTATTTGTTAAAGTTGCAAATGAAACAAGAGTCCCTGCTGGTCAGGCACTTGCTGTTGATAGAGAACTATTTTCAAAAAAAATAACTGAAATAATATTAGAAAATAAGAATATAGAAGTAGTATACAAACAAATTGAATCTTTGGAAGAACTTGAAGGTATTACTGTTATTGCAACTGGACCTCTTACAAGCAGTAATTTTTTAAAAAACATAGAGGAAATGGTTGGAAAAGAAAGTCTATACTTTTTTGATGCAGCAGCACCAATTGTTGATGCAGATAGTATTGATATGAATATAGTATATGTTATGGATAGATACGGAAAGACAGAGACGGGAGATTATATAAATTTACCAATGAGCAAACAACAGTATGAAGCATTTTATAATGAACTTATAAATGCAAAAGAAGCTCCAAGACACGATTTTGATAAGATTGAACTTTTCGAAGGCTGTATGCCAATTGAATATATGGCAAGAAGAGGAGAGAAGACTTTAACTTTTGGACCACTTAAACCAATTGGTCTTGATAATCCAAAAACTGGTGAAAAAAATTATGCTGTAGTACAGCTAAGGGCTGAAAATAGTGAAAAGACAATGTATAATTTAGTTGGATTTCAAACTAGTCTTTCATTTGGAGAACAAAAAAGAGTATTTAGAATGATACCTGGTCTTGAAAAAGCTGAATTTATACGTTACGGAGTTATGCATAAAAATACATATGTAAATGCTGGAAATATTTTAGATGACAATTTCTGTTTTAAGAAAAATTCAAATATATATTTTGCTGGTCAAATATCTGGTGTAGAAGGCTACGTTGAATCAGCAGCATCTGGAATGATGGTAGCATATAGTATTATTTCTAAATTAAATGGTAAAAAGATAACTTTCCCAGAAAATACAATGCTTGGTAGTTTGGCAAAATATATATCAACTGAAAATAAAAATTATCAACCTATGAATGCAAACTTTGGAATAATAAAACCTCTAAATGAAAAAATAAAAGATAAAAAAGAAAAATATACTAAAATTGCCAATATTGCAATAGAAAGTATAACAAGATTTAGTGAAAATCTAAATTAAATATCGATTGGAGTGATAATGTGAGCAATGTTTATCTTCTTTATGGAGAAGAAAGGTTTGATTTAGAACAGCAACTATCAAAAATAAAAAAAGAATTTAAAAATTTGGAGATGGGTGTAAATTATTATGTATTAAACAAGGAAAATGTTGATACTTTAAAAGATATAATTCAATCTGTTACCTTTTTTGGGACGAGTAAGCTTATAGTTATAAAAGATACTGGACTAAAGTTTGACGTGGAATCATTAAATGAGGTAGAAGACGATACTACTGTTGTAATAATTGAGGGAGATAGCGTAGATAAGAGAATAAGCGAATATAAGAAAATATCAAAGATTGGAAATTGTATGGAATTTAAGCAATTAGATGCAAATAAAATGTGTGAGTATGTAAAAAATACATTAGCAAGATATGGTGTTAATATTTCAAATGATACAGCAATGTATTTTCAAGAAATTTGTGGAACTTCAAAATCAAATAATGTAAATGAATTACAAAAACTAGTTATATACTTAAGTGATAAAGAAAAGAAAATTGTTACAAATGAGATAATTGATAAGGTATGTTCAAGGACATTAAATGCTAAAATTTTTGATGTTTTAAATTTAATAGTAAATAGGAAGACTAAAGAGGCTATAGATAGCTTAAATGACTTACTTGATCAAAAAGAGTCAATTGTGAAAGTATATATTATGTTATACAAACAAATTAGAACTATGTATCTAATAAAATACTTAAAAAGTAAGAAGGAACCTAATATAGCAAGTATTTTGGAAATACATCCATATACTGCAAAGATATTATCCAAATCTTGTGATATATATACTTTAGATAAATTAAAAAAAATCATGTATAGTTTTGATGAATACGATGAAAAGACAAAAAAGCGGTGAAATGGATTTTGAAATAGGTCTAAAAAAAATAATTTGTTCTATGTAAAAAGTAATATATAAAGGCAAGAGTACAATTTTTTACTCTTGCCTAAAGAATAATAAATTTTAAGAAGCTATTAAGATTAAATAATTATATGTATATTATGAATATTTTGAAAAAATTAATTATTAACTCCATGAGTTATTGGTTCGGTATTGAAAGTAATTGGCATGAATGTGTATCCATTAGAAATGCCAAAATCAATTATAGATTCAAGTGCTTCAGATGTTGCCTTGGCACCAGAAAAATCATGCATTAAAACAACATTGCTTCTATTTTTCTTTAAGTAGTTTACAACATTATTATAAACGGCTGTTGGTGTTTTTGCACCTGCTGCATCTTCAGCAGATACATTCCAATCATAATATCTAAAACCTTTATCTAAAACTTCTTTCGTAAGAGCACTCATTATTCCAGGATTAAATTTGCTAACTGTATTAGAGCTTCCCCCAGGAAATCTTATAATATTTGATTTTATACCAGTTATTTTAAATATTTTATCTTGAAGTGTATATACATTACTCATGAATGCATCTTTTGAAGCATATATTTGTTTGTAGTTGTGCGAATAGCCGTGTATTCCTATACTGTGTCCCTCATCTATAATTCTTTTTATTAAATATTCCTTACTATCATCAAAATTTAATACAAAAAATGTAGCTTTTATATTTTTCTTTTTTAATATATCAAGGATTTTAGGAGTTATATTAAGGCTTGGCCCATCATCAAAAGTTAAATAAATTATACTTCCATTTGTTTTTTCACCAACAATTACTTCACGTGTTGATTTTGAAGTATTAGAGGATTTATCTGACACCTCATAAGTTACTAAGTAATTTCCAATTTTTGAAGTATCAACATTATTTGTGATTTTTATCTTATCTGTAACGTCTCCATCAACTTCATCATTTGCACTTGCACCTTCTTCTTTGTATGTTGAATTTAGTTCTAAATATATCCTAGAGTTACCATTTAATGTGATAGCAGGAGGCACATCATCTATTTTATTTACTATTCTAGTTTTTTTTGAGGTGTTACCAGATTTATCACTTACAGTATATGTATAAATTTCTGAATTACTATTACTTATTTCTTTATTTATTTTTATATCAGAAGTAACATTACCATCAAGATTATCTATTGCCATTGCTCCTTCATCTGTATATTCTTTTTTTGTATGAAATATTTATCACGTCATCACCGTTTAGAGTTATAACAGGTGTTGTAGTGTCAATAATGTTAACTGGTACCTTTATTTCTTTTTTGAAAAATAAAATTGGAATATCATATATATATACGTCACTTCCAAGATGTGATAAATCAATTTGATTTTTTGGATATATCTTTGTATCTTTTAACATTAAATTAATTAAAATATAATTATCTTCAGTTTTTGAACCAGCTTGTACATTTATACCTTTTAATATTTTTTTATCATACCTTGGAATTAATAAGATATATCCAAGTATTGTAATTGCTAATGTAAATAATATTAATATTGTTACTGTTACTTTTTTCTTAGAGTTATCTTCGTTTGTATAATAACTGCCTATTCTACATGCCATAATAAACAATCCCCTTTTAAATATAAAACATATTACTAAAATATTACTAAAAATTTTAAAGATTATAAAATTTTTACAAAGAAATTATATTACAAAAAAAGACAAAATTCAACAAATAAAATATATAAAAATGTAGCTTTAGAAATAATAATGATGATATGAAAATTATATATAATTTATATGTGATTTTTTTTGCTTTAATTTGCGTGTATATTTTTATTTTGTATAAATAAAAATACACATACGCATAATAATAAAAAGGAGAATTTATATGAATAAAAAATATTTAAACTTTAGAACAGATATGGCAGATGAGAGAGTAGATACATATAAAAAAGTTCATAATTTAACAGATGTAGATGGAATAAAAGTCACGTCAAAATCAGATAATTCTATTACAACAACTATAGTTGATGTTTTAAATGAAAATGGTGAAATGGCCGTATCAAAAAAGATTGGAAAATATATTACAATAGAAGTTCCAGATATTGTATATGTTGATGAAAGCGAAAAAGAAGATATATCTAATGAACTTTCAAATAATATAAAAACGCTAATAGGAAAAGACAAAAGCAAGTCTGTACTTATAGTTGGACTTGGTAATGTATCTGTAACTCCAGATGCGCTTGGACCTAAAGTGGTAAAATATGTAGAAATAACTAGACACCTTTTGCATTATGCAAAAGACTTAGTAGAACCAAATACTAGAGAAATTAGTGCAATATCACCTGGCGTCCTTGGTACTACAGGAATTGAGACATCTGAAATTATTACATCAATTGTAGAAAATATAAAGCCAGATGCCTTAATTGTAATAGATAGCTTAGCATCTGGGAGTATTCATAGAATTGGAAATACGATACAACTTAGTAATACAGGAATAACACCTGGTGAAGGAGTTAGAAATAAAAGAGATAGTATAAGCGAAGAAAATCTAAAAATCCCTGTAATATCACTTGGAGTGCCAACTGTTGTTGACATGGCTACTATAACAAATGAGGCAATAGATAAATTAATTGATAGTGCAAAAGATGAAGCTAAAAATGTTTTTAGTAATGAAAAAAGAAATAATTGTACAGATACACTATTAAGTAAATTAGAGCAAGATACTAGATATGACATGATAGCAAATGCTTTAAATACGCAAAATTACATTGTTACTCCAAAAGAAGTCGATGAGCTTATAAATATAATGTCTGAAATAATTGCAAATGGAATTAATTTATCATTAAAATAAAAACATATAAACTAAAGAATATACTAAAAGAGGCAAAATATAGCATTATAACTGATATATTTTGCCTTTGTGTAATTTATGTGAAAATAATGTAACAAAAATTATGATAATATCGAATTACCTTGATTTTTTTTACAATATATTATAAAATACCGTTAAGTAAAGTATATTAATGGAGGAATAAATATGTTTAAAAATACAAAAAAAATTAGAATAGGAGTTTTTATTTTTGCACTATCTGTTATATTTTTTACTTTGATAACTAGTGTTAATGCAGAAGAAGCAATAACAACTAATTATGAAAATGAAACAGAAGAAAATACTAATATTAAGAATGAAAGTGTAAATTTAAATGATAGTATATCTGGTGTAGTAGATTCTAAGCTTATGGATGGAGTGTATAAATTTAGTGAAAATAACGTTCCATACTTACCATTTATTAGATATGCAACTGATAGAATTTTAGTAGATAAAGAAATAGGTGGAACAGGAATTTTAATGTCTGCTAAGTCAATAGAAGTAACGTCAGAGACTTCAGGTATACAAGTATTATTTTCAAATGATGCTACAAGAATTTCAGCACCAATGGAATATGTTGTAATATTTGGTGCAAATAGTGTAACAATAGATTCGACAATAAAAAAGGATGTCTTTATATATGGCAGTAGTGAGGTTACTATAACAGAAAATGGAAAAGTAAATGGAAATATAATTTGTAATGCTGGCACAATAAATGTAAAAGGAATAGTATCTGGTAGCATTATAGGACAAGCAAATGATATAAATATTACTGGAAAAGTTGAAAAAGATTTAAGAGTAAAGTCTTATACGGTATCACTTCAAGATGAAAGCACGGTAAAGGGATGTACATACATAGAAACATATAATAAGGATTTAAAATTAGATGATAAGTTTAATGCAAACATAAACTATTTAGAAATTAAAAAGAGTGGTTTAAACTCAAAATCTATTATAAATGGAATTGTAACAAGCTTGATTTTTGCGCTTATTTATTTAATTTTAATAAAGAAAAACGATGGAAAAATATTAGATATAATGCTAAATAAAACAAAGTCTAACAGTTTATTTGTTATAATGAGTAGTGCAATATTTTTAATAATTTTCCCTGTAATTTGCTTGCTACTTTTAATACTTGCACTTGTTGGACTTTATGCAGTTGCTGTACCTGCTTTAATTGCTATAGTAGCTATATTTATAATTGAATGTCTACTTTCAACATTTATAGTTGGTAGTGTGATTGTAAGGTATATGGATAAGAATTATTTTGCTAAAAGAGGACTTTCTTCTATAGTTTTAGGAGCATTTATAATCTATTTTACGCTATATATACTTGCAAGAGTTCCTGTTATTTCTGGATATGTAGTACTTAGTATGATTATATTATCAACTGGAATAGTTTTAACACTTATGTTTCGTAAAGATAAAATTACACTAGATGATAATAAAAGGCAAAGTAAAAAGTAAATAAATTTAGATTTTAATAAATTGTTATGGCAAAATTTATATTACCATAACAATATATTTATATTAATATTAATAATATGTGATTTGCTAAGCAATCAAATAAGTTTTGATGCAGTGTATTAGGTTATATTAGTGTATGTAAAATTAGGGGGAATCAAAATTATGAAAGAGTATTATAAGCAAGAATATGAAGAAACGTTAGAAGAATTAAAAACGTCAAAATCTGGTTTAAGTAATGAAGAAGCGAAGGCAAGACTTCAAAAATATGGACATAACAAATTGAAAGAAACAAAGAAAAAGAGTATATTTATTATGTTTCTTAGTCAGTTTAAAGATGCAATGCTTATAATTTTGATAATATCTGCAATTATATCTGGGTTTGTATCTATAAGAACTGGTGAAACTATAACTGATTCAATTATTATATTGTTTGTTGTTTTACTTAATGCTATACTTGGAGTAATGCAAGAGAGTAAAGCTGAAAAAGCTATTGAAGCTTTAAAGGAAATGTCACTTCCATATATAAAAGTAAGAAGGAATGGAAAAATTGAAAGTATAAAGACAGAAGAACTTGTAAAGGGGGATATTTGTCTTGTTGAAGCTGGTGATACAATACCTGCTGATATGCAAATCATAGAGTCACATAGTTTAAGAGTTGAGGAGTCAGCACTTACTGGTGAGTCAGTTGCTGTTGATAAAAAAGATAAATTTAGTGTTAAAAATGATACTAAAGTAGCACTTGCAGATAGGATTAATATGCTATATTCTGGTAGTAGTGTAGTATATGGTAGAGGTGAGGCTGTTGTTGTAGCTACTGCCATGGAAACAGAACTAGGAAAAATTGCAGAGGCAATATCTACTCAAAAAACTGAAATAACACCTTTGCAAAAGAAGATAAATGAACTTAGTCGAGTGCTTAGTGTTATTGTAGTTTTAATTGCTATAGTTATGTTTGTAATTGGTTATTTGAAGGGGAATCCACCACTTGATGTCTTCATGCTTGCAGTTTCACTTGCAGTTGCTGCAATACCAGAAGGACTTTCGGCAGTTATAACAATAACACTTGCTATGGGTGTTCAAAAGATGGCAAAAGAAAAAGCTATCGTAAGGAAATTATCTGCTGTTGAAGCTTTAGGATCTACTGAGGTTATTTGTTCTGATAAAACAGGCACACTTACTCAAAATAAAATGACTTTAAGAAACATTTACATTGATGGAAAACTATTAGATATAGAAAATATTTCGTCATTTGATGAAATTGAAAATATAGATGGAATATATTCAGAAGACGTATTAAAGCTTGCAAATGTAGCTGTACTTTGCAATGATACAACATTTGGCGAAGATGGTGGAAGAAAAATTTTGCTTGGAGATCCTACTGAAACGTGTATTATAGAATTTTGTAGTAAAATCGGATTTGATAAAGAAGTAATGGATAAAACTTTTAAGAGAGTAGATGAAGTACCATTTGATTCAACAAGGAAGATGATGACAACTGTAAATAGCATGAAAAATGAAGAAAAAATGGTTTGTACAAAAGGAGCAGTTGAATCTATATTAGAAGTTTGTAAATATGTTTTATTAAATGGCAAAGTTGAAAATTTAACAAGTAAAATGAAAGATAAGATTCTTGAAAATAACCTTCAAATGGCAAGAAATGCCATAAGAGTATTGGCTTGTGCATATAAAATTGAAAATGGAGAAATAGATAAAAAGGAAGAGGATTTAATATTTATTGGTTTAATAGGAATGATAGATCCTCCAAGAAAAGAGGCAAAAAGGGCTGTAGAAAGGTGCTTTAATGCTGGAATTATACCAGTAATGATAACTGGAGATAACATAGTAACAGCTAAAGCAATAGCCAAGGAGCTTGGAATATATAATGAAGGGGTAAAAGCAATTACTGGTGTTGAAATTGATGCAATGAGCGATGAAGAATTATATAATGAAGTAGAAAATATCAGGGTATATGCAAGGGTATCACCAGAAAATAAAGTAAGAATAGTAAAAGCGTGGAAAAAACATGGAAAAATAGTTGCAATGACAGGAGATGGAGTTAATGATGCACCTGCATTAAAAGGTGCAGATATAGGTGTCGGAATGGGAATAACAGGTACAGAAGTATCAAAAAGTGTATCAAGTATGGTCCTAGCTGATGATAATTTTGCAACAATAGTTGTAGCTGTAAAAGAAGGCAGAAGGATATTTAATAATATTCAAAATGTAATTGCATATTTATTAGCCTCAAATTTAGCAGAAGTATTTATTGTGTTTTTTGCTACACTGTTTGATAAAGTATTGTTACTTCCTACACAGATATTATGGATAAATTTAATAACTGACACATTGCCTGCTATTGCACTTGGATTTGAAAAAGAAGAACGTGGACTTATGAAACAAAAGCCAAAGAGTAGCAAAAAAAGATTGTTTACACCTTTTCTTACATGTAGAATACTAATTCCTGGAATAATAAAGGCAGTTGTTATTTTAAGTATGTATTTTATACTTGAAAAAAATTATGGCGCTAGTATAGCAAGTGGTGCAATATTTATAACATTATCAGTTATAGAAATGCTATTTGCATTTGTATGTAGATCTGATAAAAAATCAATATTTAAAATTGGAGTCTTAGCAAACAAACCAATGATTTTTTGTATACTTGGAGCATTTATATTACAATTGATTATAATATTTGTACCTGTTCTTTCTACTTGGCTTGCAATACCTAAGATGCCAACTACAGTTTATATAGCTATTATTACTACTACACTAATTACTGTTTCCATTTTTGAAATAATTAAAATTTTACTTGGCAAAATTTTTAAGGAAAAATAAAAGTACAATAATTGTATATATAAGTATTTAAGCTTTAGTTTATGATTTTTATTTAAAGTCATAAATTAGAGCTTTTTTGTATTATAGTAAAAATCGATTTTAGATAAATTAGCAAGTTTAGAAAAGAAGGCATGAAAAAATAGGACATACAGAGTACGCCAAAAAATTATGTAGAGTTCAAGTTTGAAAACACTTAATAACAATATAAAGGCTCATAAAATACTTGAATAAAATAAAAATATATGTTAATATAAATATCTCATTTAGGTAAGATGAGAATTAATTTGTTGAAAGAACTTTTGAGAAGAGCTTTCAACAAAGTATTGAATTTTTAAAGTGTTTTCACAAGAACATTTTAAAGGATTACACTTAAAGTGTAAGATGAGCTTATCAATCCATTTTAATGGTTTGGTAAGTTTTTCTTTAATCATTTTTAAATGTCTTGATTTAGATTTTTTCATAGCATAAATGCCATAATATCTATTCATATTAAATCCTTTTTCGGGAATATGAATAATAAGGCGTTTAATAAGTTAAAAATGATGAACAGCTTTGGTAACGCGTTTACCATCCTCATGTCTATCATACCAAAAAATAACAGAATGTATATCAGGATTGTAATTAGTAATACGAGATTCAGCCATAGCAGGACGATTAGTATATCTAGTAATATAAGAAGATAGCACTTTTAAAATTAGTGTTAAATAAAAATTAAAAAAAGCTAAAATTATGCTTGAAATAAAGGTAATCTATGGTATAATAAAGAAAATATATTAGGTATTAATATAAAATTTATATTAAGGAGGATTATTAATGAAAAAAGCAAAAACAATTAAAGAAAATGGTGTAAAGGGAATTAGAGAATATTATTTAGAAGATGTATTAAGATTTGGAAAGCGGTTTCCAAGTGGTTGCTGGAAGTATTTTGACAAAATAAATTATGAAGATGCTGCTATTGTAACTAGGATTATGATAGAAGAAGTTTTGCAATGGTCAGAAGAAGAAATGTTTGAAAAATTGACACATAAGACATTTTCCGATAATAAACTTAGTGGAATGTTACAGATAGTATTTAATAATAGCCCGTATGAAGCAATAAATAGTGCATATCCTGGAAAGTATAAGCCATGGCAGCTTACGAGGGTTCCAAACTCATATTGGACACTAGAAAAAGGAATAGAAGCAACAAAATGGCTAATTGAGGAAAAACTAAAGTGGACTGATGAAAAAGTAGCTGAAAAATTGACGCAAAAGTCTTTTTTTGAAAATGGACTTTCTGGAATGTTAGAGCTAGTATTTAATAGTAGCCCGTATGAAGCAATAAATGGTGCTTATCCTGGAAAGTATAAGCCATGGCAGCTTACGAGGGTTCCAAACTCATATTGGA
>OJNH01000638.1_pt1 | contig 30339 bp, 30 predicted proteins | sample 1597361 | NCBI WGS metagenome assembly OJNH01 (sample SAMEA2452136, study PRJEB22498) | human gut metagenome | biome: human feces; feature: human gut; material: feces | place: Australia | collected 2012
CTGATCATCGTCTTGGTAGGCTCTTACTCTGCCAACTAACTAATCAGCCATAGACTCATCTTCTAGCGGATTTCTCCTTTGACCTCTTGATGATGCCATCTCGTGGTCTTATGCGACATTAGCTACAATTTCTCGTAGTTATTTCTCTCTAAAAGGTAGATTATCTATGTATTACTCACCCGTCCGCCACTAAGATTTACATTTACTTGTCTCTTGATTACTCATTCAATTCGTAATCGTAAATCTTCGTTCGACTTGCATGTCTTAAATGCGCCGCCAGCGTTCATCCTGAGCCAGGATCAAACTCTCGTTTTATTCCTTTTCTCATTTCACGCTTTTTCTCGCGAATTTACTCTTTTTATTGACGGTTGCACTCTCGTACAACCTTGTTTTTGGTTTGTTCTTGTATTGTTTATTTTTCAATGTGCTTCGTCACTCTCTGTGACCATTTTTAGTTTATCACATTTCCTTCATTTTGTCAACTAATATATTAAAAGAATTTAATTTTTCAATATTTCTTTAAAATACTAATTAGCAAAACTATCTCCTTGCGACATTAATAATCTTACCACTTTTGTTATCTTTTGTCAACATTTTTTGACATTTTTTTAAAACTTTTTTATATTTTCATATAATAAGTAAACTAAATGGCTATGAATCGCATTAAAATAGTAAATTTATATTAAATTTACTATTTTAATGAATTTACAACTATTATAAATCAATATCATTCTAAAAATTTTACTTAACATTAAATATCAACAAGAATAACATCCTCGCCTATTCTATTTATTTTGCTCCATGGAATTGTTATATTATTTTTACTCATTATATTTGTGAATATTTTACCACTTTTAGCAACAATTATTGAATGAATCTCACCATTTTGAAAATCCGCTTGAACGTCTACTACAAATCCAAGAACTTTTCCATCATTTATATTTATTACTTCTTTTTGTTTGAAATCAATTCCTCTGGCCATAAAATCACCTATAACATTATATAATAATTATTCTAATTTTATACATGTCTATTTTCAATTTCTTTATTCTCTAATTCTCTTTTTACCTTATCTATAAGCAAATTAAATTTCATTCCATTTGAAGCTTTAAAATATAATAAATCTCCTTCTTTAGCATTTTTTAATATTTCAATAGCCAGATCATCCATTTTGTTAAATGATTTTATACTATTATATCCAAAATATTTTTCTGATTGCTCTGCAATAATTTTAGATTTTTCACCAAGTGTATATAAAAAGTCATAATTTACTTTAGCAAATATTTTTGAAACATCAAAATGTATCTTTTCTGAAAGTTCTCCTAAATCAAATATATCACCTATAATAGCAAATTTTCTCTTTGCAGTTAGTTTATCAACACTTAGTAATCCTGATTTCATAGATTCTGGACTTGCATTATACGCATCATCTATTATAGTTATACCAGCAATTTCATCTTTTTCCATTCTTCTACTGTAATTTTCATATTTAAATATACCTTTTAAAATATTTTTTGCACTAATATTAAAAATTTCTCCTATTTTTATTGCACATAATGCGTTATATATATTATGATTTCCTATTTGATTTATTATTACTTTTTCTTCATTTCCATAAACTCTAGTAATAAATTCAAGTGAATTTTCTTTTTGATTAATGTCTTTTACGGTATCAATCGTATAACTTATTACATCGTACTTATTATTACTTATAAGCGTTGATAGATATATATCATCACCATTTACAATAACTTTTTTTATTCCTTTTATTTCATTTAATAAATTACTTTTTTCTTCAAATATTTTCTCCTTTGTCTTAAATGTTCCAATATGTGAGCTACCAATTACTGTGTAAGCGACAATATCTGGCTTTATTATATCAGAAAGTTCTGCCATCTCACCAAATTTATCAATCCCAGCCTCTAGGACGCACACATCTTGATCAGATATTTGCAAACACATTATTGGTACACCTATATTACTATTATAGTTCTTCCTTGTAACCAAAACATTCTTTTCTGTTTTTAAAACACTTGCAATCATTTGTCTTGTACTAGTTTTTCCGACACTGCCAGACACTGCTATTACAGGAATGTTAATATGTTTATTCCTATTATATCTTCCTGCATCAACTAAAGCTTTTTTTGTATCACCAACCTCAATAATATTAATCTTATCATTAATTTTTTTTGCTTCATTTATAACCTTTTCTTTATTTTCAAAAGAGGAAGCAATGAAAAATCCACATGCACCTTTTCTAACAGTATCTAAGATATAGTCGTGTCCATCATTATTTTCTCCAACAATTGGTATGAAAAATTCATTCTTTGATATAATTCTACTATCCACATCATAATCTTTAGGAATTTTATCATATTCGCCATTTAAAAGTATTCCATTAGTTGCTTCAACTAATTCTTTTATACTTAACATATATATCACCTTTGCTATTTTATCATAAAAACATTCTCAAAACAATAATAATTTTAAATATTAAACTCTTAATTTGAAATATCAGATTCATACTTTTTCTTAAGCTTATCAAGTGCAGATTTCTCTATTCTAGAAATTTGAGCTTGCGATACACCAAGTTCAGACGCAAGTTCTGTTTGGGTTCTATCTTTAAAATATCTTTTTTCTATTATAAGCCTTTCTTTATCATTCAATTTTTCTAACATTTGATTTATTGCTATGTTGTTTATCAATTGCTCTGCATCTTCTTTTTCATTTTTCAATTGATCTAGTAAAAATATTTGATCACCTCCATCATTAAAAACACTATCATAAATAGACATTGGGCTTATCATACTGTCAATTGCCAAAATCACATCCTCTTTATCTGCATTTACTAACTTGCAAATTTCATCTACTGTTGGTTCCTCGTTTTTTTCTTTTATATATTTTTCCTTTTCTTGAGATATTACATATGCCAGATCTCTAAGAGACCTAGTCACTCTAAAAGCACTATTATCGCGTAAGAACCTTTTTACCTCACCTACTATCATCGGCACTGCATAAGTTGAAAACTGCACAGGTTGTTCTATATCAAAATTGTCAATTGCCTTTATAAGTCCAATTATTCCAACTTGAAAAATATCATTTATATTTTCACCCCTATTATTAAATTTTTTTATCAAGCTTAATACTAATCTCATATTAGCATTTATAAATTCTTCTTTTAGTTCATTTTCTCCATTTTTTATTCTTCTTAACATTTCCATTTGTTCACTTGCACTAAGCCTTGGAAGCTTAGATGTATCTACCCCTAATATTTCGACTTTTATATTATTCATATTTAGTCCTCCTTTATCTTTTGTAATAGTTTTTACACGGTTCTTTTAACATATTCACAATCGACAAAACTAGTTATTTTATTCTCATTAATATAAATTATTTCCATTATAAATATATATGTTGTAAATATGAAATATATATTACATTTTTCATTTAAAGTTAAAATTAGACAAATTTATCACAACGCTTGTAAAATAGTTCCTTTAATGTTATTTAAAATTTATCAAATAACATCAAACACTAAATTAATAGTAAAAATTTATTGATTACACTTTTCTATTTTTGCATTTTTCATACCTCATATTTATTTTTCTATATTATTTTTAGTTAAAAACTCTCTTTAACTTCTTAAAAGCCCCTTTAATCTCTTAATTGAATTTTTTATTTGATTATAGTATAATAAATTATGATGTTTAGCTTAAGGAGGAATCATGAGTATAAAGAAAGTAAAATACAATTCAGAAGAAGAATTTTTAAAATCATATAATCCAAACGATTACGATAGAATATCTGTCACAGCTGATATATTAGTTCTAAGTATATCTTCTGGTGAAAAAGAAAATTATAGAAAATTAAATAATAAACATTTTAGTATATTGTTAGTAAAAAGAACTGAGTATCCATTTAAAGATAGATGGTGCCTACCTGGTGGTTTTATACATATCGATGAAACTATCGGTGATGCTGCTAAAAGAATACTTAAAAACGAAACAAATTTATCTGACATTTATATAGAGCAATTATATACATTTAGTGGAGTAAACCGTGATCCACGTATGCGAGTTATAAGCACATCATATATTTCATTAATTGATAAAAGCTTACTAAATATAAAACTAAATGAAAATGCTAGTTGGTTTGATATGAATTATACTGAAACTAAAGAAAAATTTAATTTTTTCTTAACCAATGGTATGGAAAATATAGAATTTGAAGTAAAAAAGACTCTCAAAGATAAAACTACGGATAGATATTCTTTTACAACTACTAAAAACGATAAATTAGCATTTGACCACCCTCTTGTAATTGCTAGTGGAATATCAAGAATTAAAAATAAACTAAGTTACACAGATATAGTATTTAATATGATGCCTGAGTATTTTACACTTGGTGAATTACAACAAGTATATGAACTCATCTTGGGAAAAAAGCTATTAGATCCAGCATTTAGAAGAATGATTTCTGGTAAAGTTAAGAAAACAGATTTGGTAAAAAAAGGTGAAGGTCACAGGCCTTCTGCACTATTTAAATATAATCCTTTATCTTAAAGTTTCTGCATTGTCAGAAACTTTTTTTATATTTTTTTTAAATTTACTTGACAAATTAGTTTGTTATTATTATAATGTTATTAACAAATTGATATTAACATCTCAAAAAAAAAAATTAAATGGGAGGTAACTTTTTATGAACTATATGAAAAGAATCACTGTAAAAAATAACATTATAATAATTAACTATATACTTTTCTTTAATGATAGTTAACTTAAATATAATGAAAATATACTTTAAAATGGAGGTAAAACTATGAAGATCAAAGATAGCGTATTAAAAATAAAAGAGTCACAAGAAGCCAATAATACTATACTAAATGTACAAAATGATGGCAAAACAGCAGTTGTCGTTGTTGATATGATAAATGATTTTTATACGTCAAGTGCAATGGCAAATCCACTTGTTAATAATATTTTGTTTTCTATGAAAAACTTTTTAAAAGATTTTTCTTCTAGTAACAGTGAAAATATAATCTTTATTTGTGAATCACATACCAAAGATTCTATTGAGCTTAATACCTATCCAGTACACGGAGTCTCTGGAACAGAAGGTGCTGAAATAATAAGTTATTTAAGTGATATTCCATTTGAAAAAAAGATTTTAAAAAACTGTACAAATGGTTTCCACGTAGACACGTTCAAAAAGTGGCTTTTAAATAACCAAAATATCACTAAAGTAATTTTTGTTGGCGTGTGTATAGATATTTGTGTAATGCAAATTGCTATGAGCACAAAAACATTTTGCAATCAGATTAACAGAAGTATCGAGGTTATTATCCCAAAAAATATGGTTGAAACCTATGATTCTTCAGATCATGACCGAGATTTATTTTATTATATGTCTCTAGAACTTTTAAAGCAATCAGGATGTAGTATTGTAAATAATATCAATTTCATTAGTTAATTAAGGAGGATTTTATCATGAAAAGAAACAATATGGAAAGACTTAATACTTGTGGTTATGCATTATATACAGACAAATACGAACATACTATGATGTATGGATATTTCAAAGAAAATAAAAAAGATGATGTTGTTTTTGATATGTTCTTTAGAAGTGTTCCAGATGGCGGTGGATATGCTATTTGTGCAGGACTTGAATCTGTAATTGAGATAATTCAGAATCTCAAGTTTACTGATCAAGACATCGAATTTTTAAGAAAAACTACTCCTTATGATGAAGATTTTCTTAATTATTTGAAAAATGATTATACTTTTAATGGTAGTATCTGGGCGGTTCCAGAAGGAAGTATTATTTTTCCAAATGAGCCGATCGTAAAAGTAAAGGCAAATCCAATTGTTGCTCAGCATATTGAGGACATTCTTTTAACTTTTATTAATTCACAGTCGCTCATTGCAACTAAAGCTTCTAGAATATGTTACGCTGCAAATGGAGAACCAGTAGCTGACTTTGGGCTTAGAAGAGGTCCAGCAGACAAAGGTTCAGTGTTTGCCTCAAGAGCAGCATATATTGGAGGTTGTGTATCAACTAGCAATGAAATTGCTGCAATGACTTTTGGTATTCCAGACACAGGAACTATGGCGCACAGTTGGGTTCTTATGCATGAAAATGAGGTTGCTTCATTTAGAGAATATGCAAGTATTTACAAGGAAAATGTCATCCTTTTGGTTGATACTTATGATACTTTAAAATCTGGTATTCCAAATGCAATCACGGTATTTAAAGAATTACGTGAGACTGGCAAACTTCCAAAGTCATATGGTATTAGACTTGACAGCGGTGATTTAGCATATCTTTCTAAAAAGGCACGTATCATGTTGGATAAGGCAGGATTTACAGATGCAATTATTTGTGCATCCAATAATTTAAATGAAAGACTTATCCAACAGTTAAAATCGCAAGATGCCAAAATTAACTTCTGGGCTACAGGTACAGAGCTTATAACTTCCTACAGTTGCCCTGCATTTAATGGAGTATATAAACTTGCTGCAAGAAGTGAAAATGGTAAGTTAACACCTGTTATAAAGCTTTCTGAAGATAAGGTAAAAGTTACTAATCCTGGTGATAAGAAAGTATACAGAATTGTCGACAAGGAAACCGGATACTACATGGCTGATATTATTTGTTTAGCTAGTGAGACTTTTGATGAAAGCAAAGATCTTACGATATTTGATCCTGAGTTTACAGCTAAGAAAAAAACATTTAAAGCTGGAAGCTATTCGTTAAAAGAATTACTTGTTCCAATTTTTGAAAAAGGCACATGTGTATATGACAACAAATCAACAGAAGAAATTCGCAATTACTGTCAAGAAGAATTGTCACATCTTTGGCCGGAAGTAAGACGCTTCGATTTTCCACACAAGTACTATGTAGACCTTTCACTAAAGCTTTATACATTAAAAGAAAATTTGATTTCCACTATTAACAATAAGGAGGATTAATTATTATGGATGTAAAAAAAGAAGTAAATAATATTGTAAACAGTATCAAGGATTATTTTAAGTCTGCCGGTAAAACTAAGGCCGTCGTTGGCAACAGTGGTGGCAAAGATTCGGCAGTTGTAATTGGCTTACTTAGTATGGCTCTTGGAAGTGAAAATGTTATTGCTATTACTATGCCATGCTACTCAATAAGTCAGGACTATGAAGATGCAATGCTTGTTGTAGACAGATTTAAAGTAAGAAGTAAAAATCTTCCACTTAATGATGTTAATGACAGCATGCACAAAACAATCTTTGAAAATTATGGAGAAAAATTAACTGGTGAAGCTGCAATAAATTTAAAGCCAAGACTTCGTATGACAATGCTTTATGCAATTGCAGCATTAGAAAATGCTTTAGTGGTTGGTACTGGAAATAAGTGTGAACTATACATTGGTTACTTTACTAAGTACGGTGATGGTGGATGCGACTATAACCCTATTGCAGATTATTTAGTAAGTGAAGTATATCAGATTGCTAGACATATACTTGTACCAAGTAAAATAATTGCTAAAGATCCAGCTGATGGCATTAGTGGTAAATCTGATGAAGAAAAGCTTGGGTTTACTTACGCACAGGTTGAAGATGTTATTATTACTGGTAAGACTGCAGATGCAGAGGCTCAGAAACGTATTGAGAGAATGCATGTAATATCTGAGCACAAAAGAACTATGCCAAAGTGCTGTGTTAGACTGTAATTTTTAAGTATTATTTGCTATAGCTGTAAAAAATTTTTAAAAAAGAAGAACCTGAAATTTAGGTTCTTCTTTTTATGTATTTTATGTATATATTAAAACTTATTGCATTTACTTTGACAATAATTTGCATACCAAGTTAGAAATTTCAGTAGGATTTTCTACACTCATACCCTCAATTAGTCTTGCTTGAGCATATAATATTTTTGTATACTCTTTTAAGACTTCTTTATCATTTTGATATAGTTCTTTTATTTTACTTGCAATACTATGCTCTGAATTTATTTCAAGAACTTTATGAGCTTTAACATTTTGATCTGTAGGCATAGAATTTATAACCTTCTCCATTTCTATAGATACATTACCTTCACTTGTAAGACAAACAGGATGATCTTTTAGTCTATGTGTAAATCTAACATCTTCTACTTCACCATTTAGTGATTCTTTCATCAAATTTAACATTTCTTTATTTTCTTCATTTTCCTTCTTTAATGCTTCTTTTTCTTCCTCAGTATCCAAATCTAGTGTATTTTCTGATACATTTACAAATTTCTTACCTTCATATTCAGATAATGCTTTTATGACAAATTCATCAATATTTTCAGTTAAATACAAAATTTCATATTCTTTTTCTTTAACTTTTTGTACTTGTGGTAACATATCAATTTTATCTATTGACTCACCACATGCATAATAAATATCTTTTTGATCCTCTTTACACCTTTGTACATATTCTTGTAAAGTTGTAAGAGCTTTATCTTTTGAAGAATAAAACATAAGTAAATCTTTTAAAGAATCTTTATTCATTCCATAATTATCATATGCACCAAATTTTAATTGAGAGCCAAAATTTTCAAAAAATGTTACGTACTCATCTCTTTTATCTTTTAATATTCTTTTTAGTTCTGAATTTATCTTCTTTTCTATGCTCTTTGCAAGTGTTTTTAATTGTCTATCATGTTGTAGTAACTCTCTTGAAATATTAAGAGATAAATCTGGACTATCAACAAGACCTTTTACAAAGCTAAAATAATCTGGCAATAATTCTTGGCATTTATCCATTATAAGTACACCATTAGAATAAAGCTGTAAACCTTTCTCATAATCTTTTGTATAAAAATCAAATGGTAAATGAGATGGTATAAACAACAATGAATTATAGCTAAACGTTCCTTCTGCTTGTGTATTAATTACAAATTGTGGTTTAGTAAAATCTGAAAATTTTGACATGTAAAAAGAATCATATTCTTCCTGTTTTATATCAGACTTTTTCTTCTTCCATAAAGGCAACATGCTGTTTAGAGTCTCTTTATCCATAACAGTTTCAAACTCACCTGTTTTTCCTTCTTTTGGTCTTTCATGTTCTACGTCCATAACAATAGGATAACGAATATAATCAGAATATTTTACTACCAAATTTTTTATTACTAAGCTATTTAAAAACTCACTATATTTTTCTTCTTCTGTATCCTCTTTAATTAAAAGAGTTATAGTAGTACCAACTTCTTCTCTTTTTGAAGGTTTGATAGTATATCCATCCACTCCAGTTGAATGCCATTCATATGCTTCATTTTCTCCTACAGCTCTTGAAACAACGCTTACATCATTACTTACCATAAAGCAAGAGTAAAAGCCCACACCAAACTGTCCTATTATATCTACATCATCTTTCTTTTCATTTAATTTTTTAAATGCAAGAGAACCACTTTTAGCAATAGTACCAAGATTTGCTTCAAGTTCTTCCTTAGTCATGCCACAACCATTATCTTCTATTATAAACTTACGATTTTTACTATCTAACGTTATATCAATTTTTAGGTTATTTTTTTCTATATCATCTCCATTTCCTGATATAGAATTATAATAACGTTTATCAAGTGCGTCACTACAATTAGATATTAACTCTCTTAAAAAAATTTCTTTGTTTGTATATATTGAATTTATCATTAAATCAAGCAATCTTTTAGATTCTGCCTTAAATTCTTTCAAAAAAATCATCTCCCTTTACAAGATGATTATATACCTATATTTTAGCACTGTCAAGTATAGAGTGCTAATTTCACATATTTTTCACTTTCGTAAATTTTGGTAACCGTCATGCCGTAAAATCTTTTTTCAAATTATTTATAACTTTTTTCTCAATCCTTGAAATATATGATTGAGATATTCCAAGCTTATCTGCAACTTCTTTTTGAGTAAGTTCTTCTACTCCATCAAATCCATATCTTAATTGCATTATTATTTTTTCTCTTTTATTTAGTCGTTCAATAGCTAGTAATAATACTTTTTTATTATCATCTTCTTCAATTGATTTGAATATACTATCACTTTCTGTTCCTAAAATATCTCCAAGAGATAAATCATTCCCTTCACTATCTGTATTTATAGGCTCATCTATAGATATTTCTGTTTTTATCTTGTTATTTTTTCTAAGATGCATTAATATCTCATTTTCAATGCACCTACTTGCATACGTTGCTAACTTTATATTTTTTTCAAGGTTATAACTATTTATCGCCTTCATAAGACCAATAGTTCCAATAGAAATTAAATCTTCAATATTAACACCTGAATTTTCAAATTTTTTAGCAATATATACAACTAGCCTTAAATTCCTTTCAATTAATGTATCTTTTGCACTTTTATCTTTCTCCATTAGCTTTTCCAAAAGATTTTGCTCTTCTTTTTCATCTAATGGTGGTGGCAATTTATCATTTCCAGCTATATAATATATTTCATCCTCATTAAATCCAAGCATCTTTAATACTTTAGCATATATCTCTTTTATTTTTCTAATTCCTTTTATCATAAAATTACTCCCTTCATCTTTTCAATGTACAAATTATATCCAATAATTCCACTACACCTCCCTAAAACGTTTATAGTTTGTGGTGGAAAAGATACTACTACTCTTTTTAAATTGCATATTGTCTTTTTTCTTTTTGTAATTTGCACATCTTTTAAAATATAACCAGTGATAAAATCTTCAGTTGCTACAGTTCTTATAGCTATATTAGTCGTTTCTTTTAATAACCTTTTATCAAGTAATACCTCATACCACATTTTATCTAAAAAAATAACATCCAAATTATTTACAAAATCATATACATTACTTCCTGTATCTATAAAGCAAGGAATTTCTTGTCCATCTATTAACAAGTTATATGTTAGCTTGTCATTTTTTATGTTAGTTTTCCACATTTTCCACAGGAATTTATTGAATATATACAATATAATTCCACTAATTAAATATACTAATATTTTTAACAATACGTTTTTTAGATTAATGTCAAAAAATAAAGTAATTGATATAACAATTCCAACATACATAAAATAAATTAAGTAATAATATATTTGTTTTTTTAAGTATTCTTTTAAATTGTTTGGAAAATATGCTATATATAGCGTAAAATTTACAACCAATACTCTTAAAATAATGTCCTCTATAATTTTAAGATTTAATATACTTGAAATGGTTATATATATTGATAAAATCATAGAAGATATCAATAAGTAAATTTTTTTATTTTCTGATTTTGTAAAAACATTTACTACGTATAATACTATGTAATTAACTAAAAGATTTTCAAGAAACATATAATCAAGGTAAACTTTCATTTAATCACCTAACTATATTTTAATACTTTCAAAATTTATATTTTGTAGAAATTTGGAAATGATAGCATATATATTTTATTTTTCATATAAAGTATGTACATCATTTATAAACTTAGCTTAAATTTTAATAATTTTAAAATATTAATAGCAGTATTTTTTATAACATTATAAAAAGCACTTGACATAACACTAAATATTTAATATAATGACTACGATAAAATTTGATTATCCAAAATAATTATTTAGGAGGAAAAAATATGAAAGTTATACAATTTTATGATGGAAGCTACAACTACATTAACAAGGAGAATAGAATTGTTTCAGTAGATGAAAACTTTGAATCTGTTTTTGATACTACTTACAGTGAAATAGGAGTAGTAAGAAGATTTAACGGTGGCTACAACTTTATAAATTCAGATGGAACTATTTTATTTCCTAATGAAGATTTTCTTAAAATACTAAAATTTTTCCAAGGAACCTACCTTGTAGAAACGAAAAGTGAGCATTTTAATATTGTAACAAGGTATGGAAAATTATTATCTAACCATGATTTTTTAAAAATTGATGCTAATTGGTCATGTAATTTTTTAAAAGTTGTACGCTTAAACGGTTTATACAACTTCATAGATACCAAAGGCAATATACTCTCAGCTAATGAAGACTTCATTTCTGCAGAAGATTTCTATTCAGGATATGCTATTGTGCAAAGAAGAAAGAGTAAATTATATAACATTCTTACCTCTTCTGGCAAATTATTATTAGAAAGAGATTGTAAAATGATTAAGTTTGCATTTTATACAGAATCCTCTGGAGATAATTGGTACAACAATAGTGTAGCAATAACATTACCTAATTGTTATATTGCACTTGTGCTAAAAGAAAATGGACTTTATAACTATGTAGACAAAGATGGTAATTTTATATCTGATGAAGATTTTTTATACGCCAGAGTTTTTCGTGGAAGTTTTGCTGCTGTTCAGCGTCAAAATAACCTATGGAATTTCATAAAATTAGATGTAAATTCATTATCTAACTCACATGGCTATAACGCTTCAATATTTATAAAATCACAAGATTTTGATAGTGTAAATGATTTTTGTAATTCATATGCCCTTGTATATAAAGTCGGAGATACTTCGCCATTTTATCTTTCATATACTGGAGAAATCATGTAAAAATTCTAACTTATTATAAAACAGCAAAAGGAGAAACTTAATAATGCTTAGCTTGACAATATCTAAAACAAAAAAATATGATTCTATTAAACATGTTAATGGAAGATTTGTAGTACTAAATGAAGAAATAAATGGTTGGAAAATCATTACTAGAGGTGCTAATACTTACAATTTACAAAATAAAAATGGTACACTTGCTTTTCCACATGAGAATTTTGCATCAATTGAATTTTCAGATGGCTTTTATACTGCAATAAAGAAAAATGGAAATTCAATTGTACTAAATAGAAATGCTACACCAATCATTAATATGGAATTTAAAAATGATGATTTCTTATGGTGTGACGGATATTGTATTGTACAAATGTTAAACGGCATGTATAACTTTCTTAGTAATGATGGGAAAATTTTATATGATGAGGATTTCGTAAAAGTAGAAGATTTCATAAATCACTTTGCAATTGTGCAAAGAAAAGATGGACTTTTTTACATTTTATCAGATACTGGTCATTTCTTAACTGACGAGGGGTTTAGTTTCGCAAATTTTGCTCTTCATCCCAATAGACACCAGGCAAGCGATGTTAATATAATACTTGGAAATACGTACATAGCACATGTAATAAGAAACAATAATAAGCATAATTTTATTAATGAAAGAGGTGAATTTTTATCATCAGATGATTTTTTAAGTGCTAGATCTTTTTTTGGTAACTTTAGTGCAATAGAACTTGAAAATGGATATTGGAATTTTATTGATACCAATGGTAAAATATTATATCCCAATGAATATTTTGAATATGTAGACAATTTTAATGAATGTAACGCCAAAGTAAAAAGGATCGGCGAAGAAAATGAAATCTATTATTTATATTCTAATGGAAGTTTAAAATAATATAGATAATACTAAATAGCATGTAAAGAATAAAATGTGCTAGAAATAACTAGGATGCAATAATGTATCCTAGTTATTTTTATATTTTAATTATTTATTTCCTGTACATATATAAAAAAGTGCATACAAAAATGATATGAAATCACTTATATATACACTACTATATTTTTTCTAACACATTAATTATTATTATATTGCGTTCTATTACTACACGTAACTATAGCTAAATTAATCTCCTTTATTTCTTCTTAAAAATGGTGGTATATCTAAATCTCTATAATCATTATCTCTGTCTCTTGTAGAAGATGACATAGGAGTAGATGTAAATGATGTACGATTAAGTGGTTGTTGGATACTGCTTCCTGTTTGTGTTTGATTATAAGAATTATTTATAGTATTAATACCTATTCCACTAACACCATTTGCATTGTTAACAGCTCCGTTTAATGCCTCACCAACAATAGTATCTAACTTCATATCTTGGAAAGGAGTTTTATTAAATCCAGTAGCAATTACTGTTATTATAATCTCATCACTTAAGTTTTCATCAATAACAGCACCAAATATAATGTTTGCATCAGGATCAACTGATTTTTGTACAAGTTCAGCAGCTTCATTAATTTCTAAAAGTCCTAAATCTTTTCCACCTGTTACGTTAATTAAAACACCACCTGCACCTTCAATAGAAGTTTCAAGCAATGGACTATGTATAGCCTGTCTTGCTGCTTCTTGTGCTCTATGCTCACCTCTAGCTCTTCCAGTTCCCATATGTGCTATTCCTGCATCAAGCATTATTGTCTTCACATCTGCAAAGTCTAAATTTACAAGTCCAGGAATTGTAATAAGGTCAGATATACCCTGTATACCTTGTCTTAAAACATCATCAGACATCTTAAAAGCATCTTTAAAACTAGTTTCTTTTTCTGCTATTTGAAGTAATTTCTCATTTGGTATTATAATTAAAGTATCAACACACTGTCTTAACTCTTCTATTCCTGATTCTGCTTGCATCATCCTTCTTTTTCCTTCGAACGGAAATGGCTTAGATACAACAGCTACAGTTAATATTCCCATCTCTTTTGAGGTTTCAGCCACTACAGGTGCTGCTCCTGTACCAGTTCCACCACCCATACCAGCAGTTACAAACACCATATCTGCACCTTTTAGTGCCTCAGCAATTTCAGCTTTTGACTCTTCAGCACTGCATTTTCCTATTTCAGGATTTGCACCAGCACCAAGACCCCTTGTTAATTTTTCACCGATTTGAATTTTCTTATTTGCTTTTGACTCTGATAATGCTTGTTTATCAGTATTTACAGCAATAAACTCTATATTTTTAAGCTCAGCATCAACCATGCCATTAACGCCATTGTTACCAGCACCACCAACACCAATTACCTTAATATTTGCCATACCTGTCTTATAATCGTTTTCCATTATTTTTCCTCCTATTTTTCTTCTTCGTTTATTTCATTTTTTTTCTTCTTTTTGAATATTCCCAAAAATTTTATCTTTACGTTATTAATTCCACCTATTATTTTTTCTTTGAAACTAGGATCTGTAACAATTTCAACCTCACTATTTACATGTTTACTAACGCCTAAACTTGCTATATATCTTACCATTCCATAAACTGTTGTATGTTGTGGCTTTATAATATTTATAAGCTTAGGACTACAAATTCTTACATTATCTACCTTAAGTGTAAGCATAGCGAGTTCCTCTACTCCGACAATATTGCTAATTCCTTGACCTGTTATTACAATTGACTCTATCTTACTAGAAAGTCTATTATCAATAATCATCTTCTTCATTATCTGATATATTTCTTTTACTCTTGCTTCAATTACTTGTACTATATCACTGCACTTTACAATTGAAAAAGCATTAGAATTTTTTTGATTTAATTTAACATCATGATTATTAGCAATCATTGCTGCAATTGCTAAATTATACTGCTTCTTTAATTTTTCCGCCTCATCCGTTGCTATGTCAAAAGTAAGAGCTATATCATTTGTTATATGATCACCACCAACAGGTATTGTATCATAAAATTCTAATTTTGAATTTTTATAAACCGATATATCAGTATGTCCACCACCAACATCTACAAGTAAAACTCCATTTTGCTTTTCTTCTGGCATTAAAACAATATTTGAAGTTGCTAGAGTTTCTAAAATCAAGCCATCTATGTTCAAGCCAGCATAATTTAATGTTTGTTGAAGCTGTGTTATATACTCACCATTTGCTATTATAACATCAACTTCCATCGAAAATTCACTGCAAAAAGCCCCTATAGGCTCCTCTTTATATCTTCTTCCATTAACTATATATTCATAAGGCAAAATATCAATAATTTGCTCATTTTTTTCTAAATGTGTAGCTATTTGAATTTTAGAATAGGCAGCATATACATCATTTATTGTAAGTCCGTCATCTGGTCTTTCAACAGCTGAATCCATAACTATTTTTTCTATTCTAACGTTCATTCCTTTTATATTCACATATGCTGATTTTACTGATAACTCAGAAATTTGTTCAGCAGAAGTTACAGACTCTTTTATAGCATTTGCCACGCTTTGAGGATCTAATATTCTGCCTCTTTTTATACCAGAATTATTAGCAAGTCCATAGCCAATTACTTCAATTTCATTAAATTTATTGACTTGTCCTATCACGCAGCTTACCTTAGAAACTCCAAGATCTAGCCCCACTATTATGTCCCCAATAGCCACCTATCACACCTCCAAGTTTTAGCTACATATATGATACTATTTTTTAAATAAAAAATCAAGTACTTTTTTGAAAAAGTGTAATAATTTTGTAATTTTGGTGAAATATATTTTTAACATCTAATTCTTTGTATTATTTTGTCATATTTTTCACTTCTATAATATTGATTTTTCAGTAATATAAGGTAAATACTAAATATAACTATAGAAAAATTATTAGAAATAAAAATTTGTACTATTCCTGTCACAAAAAGCATAACTACACAAGTGTTTGACACTTCATTTAATATTTTATATATTTTTTTGATTTCAAATAACGATGATAATACACATTTTAAAATATTGTATCCATCTAATGGATATATAGGCAATAAGTTTATTAAAAACAAAAATATATTTACATCAAATATCATATTATTATTTTTAAATATCATTGCTAATACTAAATTTGAAATTGGACCAGCAATATATACTAATATTTGAAGTATTCTACTATCAACTAACCCCATACCTTCATCTAATCTAATACATACTCCCGCCATTGTTATTTTAAATTCTTTTACCTTTTTTCCAACTATTGTTGCAATACACATATGCCCAAGCTCATGATAAACTATAAATAAATAGCATGCATAATAGTAATATAATAATTTATGTACTTTAGGAGATATAAAAAATAGCAATAATATAATTATAAATGTTATATCTATATTTACATAAAAAAATGGAGTTTTTAATTTCATAATAAATATTTTCTCCTATTTAATTTTTATTCTAAATTCTAAAACTTTATTATATTTTGTGGATCAACAGTTCTTGAATTTATGCTAATTTCAAGATGTAGATGTGGTCCAGTAGACATACCTGTACTACCAACAGTACCAACTATATGTCCTTGCTTTATTTCATCATTTAACTTTACTTTTATTTCCTTCATATGTGCATATTTAAATCTAACTTCATTATTTTCAACCACAACATAATTTCCGTAATATTTATCCATTTTTTGTACTTTTACTACTTTTCCATTGCATACACTTTTAACATCCGTTCCAGCTTTTGCAGCAATATCTAACCCAGTATGATAGCTATTTACTCCTTTAAATATTTGATCTCTTGCACCATAAAGTGATGTTATTGTTCCACTTATTGGCTTTATAACATCTATATTTTTACTAAGTATTTGAGACACATCATCTTGCATCATACTAACAGCACTAGAATCTTCAAAATATGCATCTGTTTCAATTGGCTCTTTACTAATATTTCCATTATAAACACTAGCTACATTTTCTGTTGAAGTATCGTACAAGTTAGCCTCTTTTTTTTCAGTACTTTCTTTTAGTAATATGTCTTTTAAGCAAAAAGACTCAATAAATGGCTTTACATTTCCTACATATTTGCTTACTACTTTTTCTTTTATATCACTTGGAATTACATACTTTCCAATACTTTCATAATTACTATTTAAAATTTCTTCTATCTTTTCTAAAGCATATCTTTTTGAATAGTCCTTATTGTATTCTTTTATTAGAATGTTCACATATTTATTTTGAAGAGCTTTTTCTTTACATGTTAATTTTATAGTTAGGCACAAAAATAATATTAAACACGTAGCAAAAATTTTTAAAACAATTTTATTTTTTAGCTTATAAAGTATCTTAGTTTCATTTTTATTGTCATTTCCTGTACTATTAGTTTCACACTCAATATTTTTTTCAAATATGTTTGAATACGGTAAAATATCATTATTACAATATCCTAAATTATACAAATTATTAGTATTTATCCCCTTATAATTAAAGTCTTTTAACATACTTTTTCTAAGTCTTCTTGCTGCAACTATATTTCCCATATGTTTTCCTCCTTAAAGTTTATTTACTAAAGTATATTAATCTTTAAAAAAATTTATACCAATTACATAAAATCTAATAGTAAAAAGCATTATAATAAAAAAGCATGACAAAAAAGAGCTAAAATATATTGTTACTATTTTTAGTATCATAATATATTTTAACTCCCTATGCTCATTATACAATAAAAAATTCTAATATTTTTAATCTATTATTTCGCCTCTTAAATACCATAAATGTTCACTTGTTATCTTTATGTTTAAAACTTTTCCTATCATTTCATCATTTCCATCAAAGATAACTACCTTATTTTGACTTGTTCTACCCGTGTAAAGTTCATCGTTATTTTTACTCTTTCCTTCGATTAACACTTTATACACTTTTCCTACCATTTTTTGATTTAGGCTTGGCAAAATTTCTTCATATAACTTTTTTAATCTTTCTAATCTTTCAACTTTTTCTTCATGTGAGGTATCATCTTCCATTTTTGCAGCAATAGTGCCAGTCCTTTTTGAATAAATAAACATATATACCTGATCGAACTTAATAGTTTTTACAACGTCTAATGTATCAAGAAAATCTTCCTCAGTTTCACCAGGAAATCCAACTATAATATCAGTTGAAAGGGATATATCAGGGATCTGTTCTTTTATTTTTTTAGCTAAAGCAACGTATTCATCTTTTGTATATTTTCTATTCATCTTTTTTAATATTTCGCTACTTCCAGACTGTAGAGGTAAGTGTATTTGTCTTGCTATTTTTTTTGAATTTTTAATTACTTCTATAAGGTCATCTTTAAAATCTTTAGGATGTGGAGACATAAATCTTATAATTTCAATTCCATCTATTTTTTCTATGTCTTTTAGTAAATCTGGAAAATGGTAATCCTTTTCTTTAAAGTCATTTCCATAAGAATTTACATTCTGTCCAAGTAGCATTATCTCTTTATATCCTTTCTTAGCTAGCTTTTCTATATCCGAGATTATATCATCACTATTTCTGCTTCGCTCCCTTCCTCTTACATACGGAACTATGCAGTAAGTACAAAAATTATTACAACCATATATTATACTTACACTTGCTTTGTATTTATCTTCATAAACTATTGGAATATCCTCCTCTATTTCATTTCCAGCCTCAACATATTCAATTTCTTTTTTATTTGAAAAAAGTACAGAATTTAACTTAGCCGGAAATAAACTCATACTTCCAGTTCCAAGGACTATATCAACAAAATTATATGATTTTTTTATTTTTTCTAAAATATGTCTTTGTTGTGTCATACAACCAACAACTACTATATACACATCTTCTTCTGCTTGTTTTCTTTTTTTTAAGAATCCTAGTCTTCCAAACAACGTATTTTCAGCATTTTCTCTCACGCAACAAGTATTAAACAATATCAAATTAGCCTTTTCTTGTGATGCCTCTTTAAATCCCATTTCTTCAAGCATTCCTTTATATTTTGCCGAATCATTTTCATTCATTTGACATCCCATAGTATCAATACAATATGTTAAATTTTTATTGGTAACATATTTTTTTATTTTATCAGCATAGTTATTTTTATATCTCATATTCTATCCTTTCAAATTTGTTATTTTAAAAAAACATTTTTTAAATTTATCTTTTTCTTTTTACATACTGCATAAGCATGTCTTCTGATGCCATATATGCATATTTTACATATTTATCAGAATCTTTTGAAGTAACATAGTTAATTCTTCTTGATTTTGATATAGGTGGATTTATTATCTTGTTTAAAATAATTTCTTTATACTTATCAAATAAATCAGATTCTACAAGTTCACCCAAAAAATAATCATTTGTATAACCAAAGCTATTTTTTTGATATTCATTTATCATCGCATAATCACTATATATTCTCCTACTAAACTCAGATGTAGGTATTATCTTATTTTCAACTATATCAAGTACATCAAATCTTCTATTTGGCAAATACTTAGCATATTTTGGTATGATATCATTATACCAAATTGTATCTTGTACCAAATGCATTAAATAACCTAATTTTTGTTCATCAAAATTTCTTAAATCTTCATAATTTTCGTGTTCATATCTTTCAATATCTGGCAATCTTTTCAAAAATCCATCTACAATACATTCTTTTAAATAATGCGAAGATGTATTTCCTTCACCACTCTTTGCCTTTAAATCTGGTAATATTTGTCCGAACACAAAATCATTTCCCATATCAAATTTTTCCTTTAATTTATTTGCTAAACACAAATGAATATCCATAGAACTCATAATATCCCTCCAAATATACAACATATACCATACTTAATAGTAAAAGCTTTATTAAAGCCAATTTTTTACAATGCTAATCAAGTTTTTCCTTTAATTTATAAAGAACTTCCAACGCATCTTTTGGTGTTAATTCATCTAAATTAGTTTTTTCAAGTATTCTACTTACTTCTGCCATTTTATAATTAAACATATCTACTTGTATTTCATCCGTTGTTATTTTTTTTCTTTTTTCATTTATAGTTTTTTTTGCAAGATCTACATTTTCAAGATCTTTTAAAATTTGTTTAGCACGTGTAATCACAGTCTTTTCTACTCCTGCAAGTTTTGCAACGTAAATTCCATACGATTCATCTGCACCTCCAGGCGTAATTTTTCTTAAAAAAATTACATCATCACCTTTTTCTTTTACCTCGACAGAATAATTTTTAACGCCATCAATCTTCTTTTCAAGCTCAATAAGTTCATGGTAGTGTGTTGCAAAAAGCGTTTTAGCTCCCAACTTGCTTGTATCTGCAACATACTCTACAGTTGCCCAAGCAATAGCTAGTCCATCATAAGTTGAAGTTCCTCTACCAATTTCATCTAGTATTATCAAACTATTTTTAGTTGCATTTTGCAATATATTTGATAATTCTTGCATTTCCACCATAAAAGTTGATTGTCCCATAGCTAAATCATCAGAAGCACCAATTCTTGTAAATATCCTATCAACTATTGAAATTTTTGCTTTACTTGCAGGTACAAATGATCCTATTTGAGCCATATATGTAGTTATTGCCACTTGCCTCATATATGTGGACTTACCAGCCATATTAGGACCTGTTATAATTAAAAATCTATCTGTATTATCATTTAAGTAAACATCATTAGGAATAAATTCCTCACTTTTTAAAGCCTTCTCTACTACAGCATGTCTACCATCTTTTATTTCTATTTCACCTGTTGTTACAAGCTCTGGTTTTACATAGTTATTATCAACTGCAACTTTTGCAAAAGAAGCAATAACATCAAGTGTAGATATAACATTAGCACTAGATTGAATCCTAATTACTTGTTTTGCTACATTTTCTCTTACTTCACAAAATAAATTATATTCTAAATCAGTAAGTTTTTCTTGTGCCCCTAGTATTTTATCTTCTATTTGCTTTAGCTCCTCTGTAATATATCTCTCAGCTCCTGCAAGAGTTTGCTTTCTAATGTATCTATCTTCTGGCACCATATTTTTATATGAATTAGTTACCTCTATATAATATCCAAATACCCTATTATATCCTACTCTTAGCCATTTTCCCTTTATCCCTGTTCTTTCTTTTTCTTTAGCTTCAAGTTCCATAAGCCAATCTTGACCTTGAGTTGAGGCTTTTTTATATTCATCAACATCTTGATTATATCCTTCTTTTATTATTCCACCGTCTTTTAATGCTATTGGTGCATCTTCAACTATTGATTTATCTATCAACTCATAGATATCTTTTAAAGTATCTAAACTATTATATAACTCGTATAAATATACATTCTTCGTTTCATTTATTGTTCTAGCTAATATATTTTTTAAAGTTGGTAAATTTTTCAATGAATTTTTTAATGATACAAGTTCTCTTGGTGTTACACTGCCTGAAACAACTTTTGAAACCAATCTTTCCATATCATATACTGACTTTAATGCATTTCTTATATCATCTCTTAAAATATTATCATTTACTAACACTTCAACAGCATCTTGTCTTTTCTTTATTTGATTTATATCTAAAAGTGGTGCTTCTAAGAAATGTCTAAGTGCTCTTGCTCCCATAGCAGTTACAGTATCATCTAACACCCAAAGTAAACTACCTTTTTTAGTTTTTTCTCTGTTTGCTTCTAATATTTCTAAATTCTTTCTTGTTGAAATATCAAGTTGCATGTATCTTTCAATCTCATATTTTTGTAAATTATTTATTTGATTTATACTAGATTTTTGTGTTTCTTCAATATAATTTAAAAGCAAAGTAGAAGCTTCTTTTTCAGCATCTGTTAAAGTTATATTATTGCTTGATATTATTTTCAAAAGTTGTTCATTTTCATTAAGATTATCGTATTTTGATATATATACATCTTTTGTCTTATTTAGCAATTCTTCCAAATATTTACTGTTTTTATTATTTTTTCCAAGAACTATTTCAGAAGGTGCAATCCTTGCAATTTCATTTTGAATTTTTTGATTTACATCCATTCCAATCATTGTTGACACCAAAAACTCTCCAGTAGATACATCACAAAAAGCTATCGCACATCTTTTCATATCATAAACTAAAGATGCAATATAATTGTTCTTCTTATCATCTAACATTGTAAGTTCTGTTATAGTTCCAGGTGTTATGATTTTTACTACATCTCTTTTTACTATTCCTTTGGCTTGTTTTGGATCTTCCAATTGCTCACATATAGCAACTTTATATCCCTTTTCGACAAGTTTTGGAATATATGTATTTATTGCATGATGAGGAATACCAGCCATAGGCGCTCTTTCTTCTAGCCCACAGTCTTTTCCAGTTAAAGTTAATTCTAATTCCTTACTACACACTATTGCATCGTCAAAAAACATTTCATAAAAATCGCCAAGTCTATAAAACAATATACAATCTTTATATTTCTCTTTTGTATCCAAATACATCTGCATCATTGGCGTAATTGCCATAACCATTTCCTCCTCGTAAATTTACACATATTATACCAAAAAATGCTAAAAAAAACAATTATTTAACATTTATTTCATATATCCAATTTTTCAAACTACTTTTTCAAACTATATTTTGCATAGACAAAAAAAAGAAAATAACCATCAAAATAATAGCTACTTTCTTATAAACATAAAAAAACTAATTACTTCTTGTATTGTTTCTTGCTTTTTTAGCATCTCTACAAGCTTTACATCTTACTGGCTCATTGAAGCCTTGTTTTGAATAAAATTCTTGTTCACCTGCACTGAAAACAAATTCATTTCCACAATCTTTACAAGTTAATGACTTATCTTCAAACATTTTATTTCCCTCCCTTAAGAAATTTGTTATTAGGATAAACTTAAATACTTCTTTAAAACTTACTCAAATGATTTCTCAAATAATAATAATTTCTTAAAGGATACAATTTAAAATTTTTTCTAACTAACATAAAAAGATTATACCACGCTTCCCATTTTTTTACAAGTAAAATTTAATTTTTTCACATAGTTTTAATTTTTTCACATAATTGTCATATTATAAATAAGTACTTTATAGCTATACTATACCAATATTTACTAACATTACAGTAGAAATAATTGCAACAATATCTGCTATTAAACCTGCTATTAATACTCCTCTTATCTTTTTCATCTTCGTAGTTCCAAATAAAATCGTTATAGTATACAATGTTGTTTCAGTAGCACCCATAATTATTGTAGCAATCTTTCCTGATATTGAGTCTGGTCCATATGTTTTTAAAATATCAATTACAAACGACATTGAGGCCCCACCAGAAAGTGGTCTTACAATAAAAAGTGGTACTACATCACTTGGAATGTTAAATTTCCTTAAAACTGGTATTATAGGTTTTAAAATTATATCTAATGATCCAGTTGAATTTAAAAGACCTATCGCTATTGTTATTGCAAGAATAAACGGAAATATTTTATATACTATTTTTGCCCCATCTAATGCACCTTCAGTAAAAAGTTTAAAAATATCCTTCTTTTCTTTTAATCCAATTGTAATTACAACTAGTATAAACATTGGAATTATCATATCTATTACAAAATTCATATTTCTACCTGCTACATAAATCTATTCAAGATTTTTATTGAAGTTAAACCAAAAATAAGTGAAATAGTGGTGACAATTAAAACTGGTACAACTATACTAGATGGATTACTAGCACCATACATTGCTCTTAATGCGATCATACTAGTTGGAATAATTTGTATTGAAGCAGTATTTAATAATACAAATGTTGTCATGTTATTATTTGGAACATCTTTTTTATCATTTTTAAGTTGTAATTCTTCCATTGCCTTTATTCCATTTAGCGTAGAAGCATTTCCTATTCCTATAATATTACTAGTTATATTTAAACTAATATATTCAATTGCTTTTTCACTTAACTTTTTTTTATCAAATAATTTTAAAATGAACTTCTTTAAATGTTTTGAAAATGTTTTTAATATGCTAGTATTTTCAAGTATATTAAATATGCCATTCCAAAAGCACATCATTCCTGTAAGTTCTAAAACATTTGTTATAGCAACTTTTCCACTTTCCATTATACTTGTTATTACTATATTTGCATTTCCCAGAAAAATAGCAACCACTATACTGATTATAAAAATACTCCCCCATATTTTAGACATTATCTCACCTATTTAAATATATGATTTTTTTTTAATTATATGTATAAAAATAGTGAATCAAAAATGGTATTACCACTTTATGATTCACTATTTTTGTTATCCGTTGGTTTGCTTTAAAAGTTTCACCCAACGTTTTTTTTCTTTTTCTGGATAGTCCCAATTAGAAAATGGAACATAAAATCCAGATTTACAAAATCCTTCCTCCTCCAGGACTTTAATCAATTCTTCTGTATATGGGTGTACATAAAATTCACCACCATATACAAAAGCTACAACGGAATTATTGACTGCATAACAATTCTTAAATTTCTTCAAATCTTCATCGATATCTATTTTGTATCGCCGAAAATTTTCAGGATACTGCGGATGTACTACAACCATCCCGCTGTACACTTTAATACATCTATTTAACATCTTTTTGGTCACCATAGTGACCTCCTTCCCGTACCATAATCTTGGTACTAATTTTTTTTACCACTATATTCATTATACAACCTTTTAAAAATTATGTCAACCATTATGACAAATTTACAATGTATTTATATAAATTTTGCTAATTGCAAAATACAGATATTTTTTATATAATAAAAACAGTATATGTAAATGGAAAGCAAAAAACAAAGACTATTAAGAAGATTTAATAGTAAAGAAAACAGAGCTTATTATTATACTTATATTTCAAATTTAAATACCTACTAAATATCATTAAGTCAATTTTAACTTTAATGTTATCCAATAAAGCTCAATATGTTAATTTTGACTTATAATGCTAATCAATGTATGATAGACACACTTAAACTCCTTTTTAACCTAATATATAACATGATACTTTCTAAATACACATAAATAGGAGGTGAAAAAATAAATATACTTTTTTCATCTCCTACAATTTTTTTATAATTAAAACTATCAATTTATATCATAATCATATTAATGCACTTCAATAGTTATCTATTAAATCCTTGATCATATTCATTAGTCTGTGATTCCTTATCTTTTAATTTCTTTTTAGATAATTTTTTATACACTTTATAAAATTCTCTTTTTGTATCATATTTATCTTTAGCATTCTTAAATCTCTGAGTCACTCCTTCTTTACTTGCTTTTTCTTCAATTTCTTCTTCTTTACTTTTTTTCTTACCTAAATATATTCCAGCTGCAATACCTGTAGCTACTGATGCAAGTGCAAGTTCTTTGTTTACATCTTGTACACTCCAATCAACTTTCCATCCTTTTTCTATAGTACTTGTCTCTTCAATTATACTTTCTTCTTTTTCTAATTTTGTGATATGATACTTTTTACCATTATCTGATTCTACTACTTTATCTATACTATCTTTTATATTGCTCTCATTTTCTGCAAGTTCCAAAGATTCGCCATCTTTAGTAGTAACAGTTATTTTACCGCCTTTGTAATTTTCAATTTTTCCACTTTCAGCATCATCTAATATTGTTTTTTTGGCTATTACTTGTGGTTCTTTTTGTTCTTCTGTAATTAAATCATCTAAATGAACCCATCCAGAATCAGGGCATCCTATATGTATCATTGGCATTAATTCCTCTTCTGGAATTCCGTACTCATCTGAAACTTCTACTAAAATGTCATTTACTGATTTATCTTGTTCACTATATACTTTGGTAATATTTCCATCGTGTAAAACAGATACCATATCCACAGTATATTCACCAGGTTCTCTAGTTTTAGAACCAATTTCCCAACTTCTATCTGAGCCACCATACTCATAATCTTCAGAATCATAATAAGTAAATCCTTTATCTAAGTTAACCTTATTTCCAATTACCATCTCGCTATTTATTCTTTTATTTATTTCTTCTTCACATTCAAGTACATCCTCTTCACTATACCCTTGAATTTGCCAATTTATACCATTTACTTGCTTAGTATTTTTAACTTCTTCTTCATGAGGTGACTGTACCTTCATACCTGAAGCTGCAGATAAAGCTAAAGCTGCTATAATTGGTGCAAGTACGAACTTTCCATTTTTACTTTTTGATGAGATTGTTGGTTCTGGTTTTGGTGGTTCTGGTTTTGGTGGCTCCGGTTTTGGTGGTTCTGGTTTCGGTGGTTCTGGTTTTGGTGGCTCTGGTGGTTGCACAATTTCTTTTCCAATCACATAATTCTTCAATGCTTTTTCTATTTCATCATAATTTACATAAACACCATTCCCTAGATTTACACCATCTTTTATCATCATCAATCCATACTTTTTATAATCATTTTTTCCTTCACCTTTTACAGAAATAGTTTGAACTGCTTTAATAACTTTATTAACCTTTTCATCGTTAGTATCTTTAGACGAATTTTTTTCTTTTTCATCACTACTATCTTGCTCGTTTTTTTCTTCAACTGCCTTCTTTTTCTTTTTCTTTCTTCTATTATATTCAATTAAATCAGCCTGAACTTGAAGTGAAGCCTTACTGTTTGAAATTTCTTTTACTAAATTTAGTATTTCACTACTTTCAACCTTTTTACCTGTTTTTTTACATACTATTACTTCATCTGGACCTATATTACTAATATATTTATTTAAAGCTTCTTCTACTTCCTTAGTATGCACATAGGTACCATCTGGCAATACAATATTTGATTTGTTATATCCCATCATAATATTTGAAGATCTAGCGTCATTTATATTTTCGTTACTAACATAAGTAGCTTTATCTTTACGACCTTCATTTATCGGATCTTCTTTAATTTTAATACTATTTGCATTTTTTAATTCAAGCTCTATTGCTTTTTTTAATACATATTTAGTTCCTTTTTTCTTTCCTGTCTTAGCTCTTTTTTTATTTTTACTCATACACATCTAACCTCTATATTTCTTAATTACTTTGTATAATGTAATATTTTCCTATTTTAACCTTTTGCTTTTTTTACCAAATATACTTAATATAAATTTTGGTAAACTTTCAACATATTCTTGCAATGATATATATTTTCTTTTTAATTGACTATATTCAGATTCTTTTTTTTCTAAGTTATTTTTCACTTTAAGCTCATTTTCTTTTAGATTTTCTAGTAAATCTTCCATTTCACGTATTTTTTTATTTAATTTTTCGTTTTCAATTTTAAAATCTTCTAGTTTATTTATGATATTATCATTTATCTTTCTACTTTCTAAAATCTTATTAGATAATTCTTCTATTTTTTGATCTTTCATGTCTAAAACATTCTGATTTTTCCATTTGCTATAGTTTTTATTTAAATCATTTAACGTAAAATTATATTTTAATATACGTGTATTTTTTCCAGTATTATTTTCTTTACTATTTTTAAATCTTTCATAGCTTTTATTTAAATCATTTAATGTAATGTCATATTTCAAGGAATTTTCACTCATAAACCTATTCACCTCTGTTTCTTATAATTTCATTTATATACAAGCTACATAATAGGATTTAATCATTTACTGCTTTTTGTTTAAATAGATTTAGAACTTTTTCTTTTAATTCTGGATCTCCTATAATCTCAATCTTTGAATCATATTTTTCTATTGCAAACATTATTTCTATAGGTTTAAAATTACTCATTAAATAAAGATAATTTACACCTTTTTCTTCTATTTTTGAAAATATTATATATTCTTTACCATTTTCTAAAGATATTATTTCTCCTGCATTCATTTTATTACCTCCAATTATTCTTATAATTCATTATCTAATTTATCATTTTCATCAAGTTCCGTAGATAAACACCTAGCTAAAAGTTCCTGAATCAAATTTGTATATATAAATACAGCATTTTGATATTGATCTTCATTTGCTTTTAAAGGATCTATATTTAATTCTTCTTTAAAGTTGTTAATCATTACTTTTACTTGATTTTCATCATAAACATCTTTAAAAAAAATTAATAAACTCTGCAATTCTTTTAAATTTTGTCTCTTTTTTTCTGATACATCTAAATATTTAAAAGTATCAATATAACATCTAAAATCATCTTCAATTTCCATCACAAACCTCCTTATATATAACTTTTATTAATCACTCTATTTCATTATTTTTTAATAACCTTAATTATTTGTTTTAATACATTGCTACTTTAATAGATCTTTCATTTCATACATAATCTTTTTCTTAATAAGCATGTTATCCTTACTTTCTTCTACGTTTTCCATATTTTCTAAAGTTGCATTTACAAAAATATTTTTAGCATTTACCTGATTTATATACCTATATCCAATTTTAGGACTTTTTGTATATATTACTGTTCCTTCCACCTTTTCATTATTTATTTTTTCTATCACCTCTTCCACTTTTCCAGTTATAATTTCCACATCTTTTCCTATATTTTTTTCTTTTTCAAATTCTTCTTGTGCTTCTTTCCTTAGTTCCTCATTTTCTACATATATATATAACTTACTACTTCTTTTTATATTCTCATTTTTCATTTTGTTTTCATATGTATATATTACCTTATCACACTTTTCATAGTTACATTCTTCATATGGTACTATATTTATTATATTTTCTGATATATTAAATTTTTTTATTGATTCTTTTATTATATACATTATTAAATGCTTATCATCATCCTCATTATATTCTACATCTGATACTATTAGTGCATTTCTTGTTCTTATTGCTCTTATTATATACCTTACTACTTCTTCCACATCGTATGCTTCTAAGGCTACTATTCCAATTCCAGTTTCATACGTCACTTCTACAAAATTATCTTCTCTCTTTCTTAAATTTACTTGTCTTTTATACCTACACGTTTTTTCTATTTCATCTTTTATTGCTTTTTCTATATCTTCATACGTTTTTTCTCTTTCTAGATATTTCATTAATTCTTCTATTTCTTTTTTATTTTCCTTTATTCTTTCTAATATATAATTTTTTACCCTTACATCAAGTTCACTATCGTTTACTAAAACATAGTCATTATATGCTCTTCTTGCACTTTTAATTTCTTTTTCCATCATAGTATCTAACCTTACCTTTCAAGACTACTATCCAAATCTATTTTTGTCTTCTGATACCCTCTTTTCTCTAATATCTTTAACATCTTTTCTACTTTTTTTATTTCTTCTTTTAACTTTTCCACATTCGGTCTTACCACAACATTTTTCATTTCAACGTCACTATTTTCAAATGTGTCATTTTCTTCACTTAGTATCTCTACTAATCCCTTTTCTTTCATTCTCTTCGTATTTATGTATGACGTATCTTTTGTTGCTTCATATCTTACTGTCTTTTGTTTTTCTCCCATTTCTATTAGTTTTTTATACATCACATATGCAAGTTCAAACGTTGCTGCTTTTGTATCTGTTTCTATCTTTTCGTTTCTTTGTGAATTTGTTCCTCCTACCATTGCCATATCTGGTATATAATATTCATTTTCTCTTTCTTCTCCTATTACGTACCAATCTCCATCTCTACTTAAACTTACTTCCATTTTCTCTGGATCTATTTCATATCTTTCTGCTATTTGATCATAATTATCACAATCTTGTAATACTTGTTGCTCTTTTCTAAACACTGCTCCTTCTACTTTTTTTATTTTTTCTACATACTCTCTATATATTTTATTTCCTTTACATTCCACTATTTGGTGTTAGAATAGATATATGGACACATTTTATGAGAGGGTGTATAATAGATTATTGTATATGATATACTAAAATTGACCCCCAATTACAATTGAAAATTGACCCCCTAGAATAAATATAGTATAATACCTTGTGATATTATGTTAAGCACAAGGGGATG
>OJNH01000640.1_pt1 | contig 30250 bp, 24 predicted proteins | sample 1597361 | NCBI WGS metagenome assembly OJNH01 (sample SAMEA2452136, study PRJEB22498) | human gut metagenome | biome: human feces; feature: human gut; material: feces | place: Australia | collected 2012
GTGGCGTTATATGTGGCTGCAGCTTGCAGCCTGTCGGTCTGTTTGAATAGTGGTTTTAATCTTCTCGTAGGGCGAAGCCCCGAGCCCGGGCTGTCATCATCACTGAACTGTGCGGCCTCAATGAGCGTTATCTCGACAGTGAGTCGCTTGTTGAGTGCGGTCTTGTAGTCGTTGCTGCAACGGTCGAATGAACGTATGGCGTGATACAGAAACTTCACGCTGCACTTCTGTGCTTGCTCCGTGTAGCGTTGTCTGTTGCTTTGTGCCACGTTGAGAAGTTGCAGTGTTGATGGGTCGCGGCTCATAAGCAAGTCTCGGCAGTGGGATGCCATGCCTGCCATGAATACGCCACCGCTAAAGCCTTTGTTGACAATGTCGTTAAAAAGCAACATGCTTTCAACCACGTTGTGGCTCACGAGGAGGTCTGTCATCTTGAAGTAGTATTCGTCATCAAGGGCGTTGATGCACTGCAATACGCTGTCGTAGGTGATATTGTTTTGGGAGAAGTTGCTCACCTGGTCAAAGATTGACAGAGCATCGCGCATGCCGCCGTCTGCTTTCTGGGCTATGATGTTAAGGGCGGCCTCCTCGTAGGTAATGTGTTCTTTTTCTGCCACCATTTTAAGGTTGCCCACGATGTCGTTGATTTCCATGCGGTTGAAGTCGAAAATCTGACAGCGCGACTGTATGGTTGGCAGAATCTTGTGTTTCTCGGTGGTGGCGAGGATGAATACCACATACGATGGTGGTTCCTCAAGTGTCTTGAGCAGTGCATTGCTTGCTGACTGACTTAGCATGTGTACCTCATCAAGAATGACGACCTTGTATTTGCCAAGCTGTGGCGGAATGTAGACCTGTTCAATAATTGCGCGTATGTTGTCTACCGAATTGTTGGCAGCGGCATTGAGTTCCTGTATGTTGACGGCCCGCTGTTGGTTGAAAGCGGTGCAGCTCTCACATTCGTCACATGGCTCTCCATTAGGCTGCGGATGTAGGCAGTTGATAGCTTTTGCAAAGATACGTGCGCAAGTGGTCTTGCCCACGCCGCGCGGACCGCAGAACAGGTAGGCCGAAGCAAGCTTGTTGCTGTGTATGGCTTTTTTGAGTGTGTTGGCAATGGATTGTTGGCCAATGACATCTCCAAACTTTCTGGGTCTGTATTTTCGTGCCGAAACAATGAAGTTGTCCATGTGTGTGTCTGTAATTGCTTTTCTGTTATGTCCCGCCGCAACAAGGCGGGGTAGTGGTTTGGCTTATTTTCTGTTTTTTGAATGTAGGGCTTTGAGCAGAACCTCCTCCATCACCTTGTAGCCGGCGAGATTTGGGTGGACGGCATCGCGTGCGTACTCTTTTTTGAGCGAAACACCATCTTCGGCCACGAGGGCAGAGTAGTAGTCTATGTAGGTGATTTTGTTAGCCTTGGCGTATGCCTTGATGAGTTTGTTGAGCTCATTGATTTGTTCTGGCGCATTTTTCACTTCGGGGCGCCACCCGATGTATGCTGCAGGAGTGGCGGAGCAGAGATAGGGCTTTATTTTGTTGGCCTTGGCCAGTTCCACCATTGAGATGATGTTGCCCATTATGTTTTCTATTTTGATTACGCCCTGATTGAGTCCTATGTCGTTGATGCCACACATGATGACGGTGCATTCGGGTTTCAGGCTTATTACGTCTTGGTGAAAGCGTACCAGCATCTGACTGCTGACCTGTCCGCTGATGCCACGTCCCACCAGATTGTGGGCATTAAGCCATTCTGCATCAAATTCTGCCCAACCTTCTGTTATGGAGTTGCCCATAAGCACGGCTTTGGGGCGTATGGTAATCTTCTTGTTTGCCTCGGCATAACGGCGGAAGTTTGCCCAGTCCATAGTGTTGGCACGATGTCTTTCGTGTTGGTTGATGATTTGTTGGCGAATGGGCTTCAGTTGGTCCTCGTTGAGCTCCACTACGGTTTTTTGTGCATTGGCAATCGATGCCGTTGCCAGCATTGTAGCGACAAAAATTATAAGTCTGTTCATTTTGTTATATAATTTCTTATTAATGTTCAGCCTCCCTGATTGATGCAAAGAGAGAGGCTGAACGGTTATTGTTTTTATTGGTATGGATGAGGGGCTATTTCTCTTCCGTCTCTGATGGTTCTGCAGTTGTTTCCGTTGCTTCTGTCGTCTCTGCGGGAACTTCTGCTGTCTCAACCGGTGTTTCAGTTGGTTCTGCCGGAGTCTCAGTTGTTTCTACTGGTGTCTCAGTCTTTGCGGGTGTGTCTGTAGTTTCGGCAGGCGTTTCTGGAGCACTTTGCTCGTTCTGTTGGCGGTTTATTCTTTCCGCAATATCTGCGAGGTCTGCCTTGAGGTTCTCTATCTTCTTGAGCATAGTGTCAATCAACACAGAACCCTTCTTTGACTTAGACGTAAGGAACGATATGTTATTTTCGTAGGTTGCAAGTTCGGCTTTCTTGTTTTCATATATACGCATCAAACTGTTGCCTGTCGGTGCGGGGCGGTCTCCGTCTTTGCGTCCGCCCTTTGGCTGGCGTCTGGTACGCAAGTTGAACTCCTTGTCAAGCTTGTCAAGAATGTCACGGTATTTTGCATATATCTTGTCTTTGTTTTTGTAGGGAACATGACCTATGCTGTTCCATTCCTCTTGCAGTTGTTTTACGGCATCGGCCACTCCTTCGCCTCCTTCAATGGCGAGAGCTTCAAGCTTTTCGATGACAGTTTTCTTCTTGCTGAGGTTTTCGCTTTCCTCCTTGTGCTGGTCGCCCAAAATGGTCTTCTTTTTGTCGAAGAATTCGTTGCAGGCACTGTTGAACCGTTCCCACAAACTGTTGGATGTCTTGTGTGTGGTGGGGCCAGTTTCTTTCCATTCTTTCTGCAGCCGCACAAGTTCGTTTGTCGTGGCTGTCCACTGGGTGCTTTCCTTGAGTGCTTCTGCCTTTTCTACAAGTGCAAGTTTCTTGGCGGCATTGTCAGCGTAAACCTTCTTCTGGGCCTTAAAGAAGTCTGACTTCTTGTTGAAGAAATTGTCGCAGGCGGCACGGAAACGTTCAAAGATTTTTGTGTTTGACTTTTTAGGAGCGCGTCCGATGGTTTTCCACTCCTCTTGTAATGATATTATTTGCTTTGTCAGTCCGTCCCATTGGCTGAATCCTTGTATGTTTTCAGTCTCGATGGCCTCAATTTCTTCGCAGATGGCGGTTTTTCTGGCGAGGTTTTCCTCTTCCTTTTCCTTCAGGCTCTCAAAGTATTGTGCGTGTCGTTTGTTGACGGCCGAAGACGCCGTCTTGAAACGTGTCCAGAGGTCTTCTCTGAGGTCTTTGGCCACTGGGCCTATTTCACGGAACTCCTGGTGCAGCTGCTGAAGTTCGTGTGAAGCTTTGATAATGTCTGGGTCGTCTGCCAGTTTTTCGGCGGCTTCGCACAACAGAGTTTTGGCTTCAAGGTTTTTCTTGAAGTCATAGTCGCGCAGTGCCGAGTTGGTCTTGAGCAGGTCATAGAACTGGTCTTGGCAGAACTGGAATTGTTTCCATATTTCGTTGGCAGCACTCTCAGGTATGGGCTTTATTTCTTTCCATTCGCTTTGCAGTGAGCGGAAGGTGTCGTATGCCTTGTTGGCGTCTTCTGGCGACGTGCAGAGTGCCTTGATTTTCTCTATGATGTCTTTCTTTCTTTGCAGGTTGGCCTCCTTGAGTTTTTCCTTGTCTTCAATTTGCTTGGCTCTGATTTCCTTGATGATGCCCAACTGGCCTTTCATCTCTTCTTCAAGTGGGTCTTCGTCAGGAGTGAAGTCGGCCGGGTTGCCTCCGTTTGCCTCAAATTGGGCAAGGGCTTGGGCGCGTTCCTCTTTCTGCAATTTGTAGAACGCTTGTTTCAGTTGATCCTGCTCTTGGCGCGAGCCGACATCGCCGCTTTTGGCAATGGCCGTAATTCTTGCTACGATTTCTTCTTTGGTGTCAGGAGTCTGAAAAGCGGTTTCTTCGGGTGTCGTTACCTCTTCTTCTGCTGTTGCAGTAGTTTTTGCGGGTTGCTCAACAGGGTTCTGCTGCTGCAGTTCGTCTGTTCTCGTTTCGGTGACATTTTCCATGTTGGTATCGTTTAAACAATAGTGATTAGTGTTTTATTGCTTGAAAGCAAATGCAAATAAAGCAAATTAAATTGATATCTCAAAATTTTTGGTTCTGTTTTATTGTGATTTGCTTGTATTTGTGCGAAAAAAGGTAAGCCCGTTAAATCCAATGCTTGTGTTTGAACGTCCAGAAGCTTGCTATTGCTATGACGATGGAAAGAACCGTTACGAGCGGAAAACCCCACCACACATTCTCCATGCCGGTGAACAAGTTCATTCCGAAGATACTGGCCACGAGGGTTGGGAACATCAGCACGATGGATATTGTTGTCATGGTTTTCATGACCGAGTTTGTGTTGTTGTTGATGATTGATGCGTAGGTTTCCATCGTGGAATCAAGGATGTTGGTGTAGATGTTGGTTGTTTCGCGAGCCTGGTTCATCTCGATTGTTACGTCTTCTATCAGATCTGCATCAAGTTCATCGACAGGCAGTTTGAACTTCAGCTTAGACAAGAGGGTTTCGTTTCCTCTGAGTGAGGTAATGAAGTATGTCAGGCTGTCTTGCAGTCTTGACAGACCGATAAGGTCTTCGTTGTTGATTTGATGGTCAAGCTTATGCTTTGATTCGTCTATCAAGGCACTGATTTGCTTCAAGCGTTTTAGGTACCACACCGATGATGACAGAAACAACCTGAACACCAAGTCTACAGCATCAGTAAACCCTTGGTTGCGCTTCTGTTGATAGGAGACAAAGTCTATCATCATGTTGGTCTCATAGTTGCATACCGTAATAATGATGTCGTCGTGTATCAATATGCCAAGTGGCACTGTGGTGTGTGGGGTGCGCGACCTTATTTCTTTTACGTAGGGTATACGTAGAATAATAAGAATCCACCCCTCATCAAATTCATAGCGTGCACGCTCGTCCTTGTCTCGGATGTCGTCAAGGAAGTAGCTTGGTACTTTGAGTTCGTCGGTAAGGTATGTTTCGTCTTGCTGTGACGGGCAGGTTATCTGTATCCAGCAGTTGGACTCCCAGTCACTTAGTGTACGCAGTGTACGGTTGATGTTCCAGAATGTTCGCATTTTAAGTCCTCCACATAATAAAAGGGCCGAGCCAAGTGGATGAATTTAAAATTTGTTCACTTGTCTCAGTTCCGTGTGTTATTTTCCGCGTAGTAGTCGTCCATTAGTTTGTCAATGTTGTTTCAACGAGCGCAAAAGTAGTGTTTTTATTTCAAAAAAGCTCTTGCCGAGGTGTTTTTTATAGCAGAAACCCCAAAAAAACTTTTCCGGAAAAAAGTTATATATCTTTTTCAGTCTGTCTGGCTTTCTTTGTAATGTTGTGCTATAATATTCGTAAGTTCTATGAAGTCCGCCACCGAGAGCTGTTCGGGCCGTTTGGTGAACACGGGCATTGCAAGCAGTGGGGTGTGGTCAGTCTCCTGCAGTGAGGGCTGTGACTGTCGCCGCTGGTTGTCAAGTTGTGAAAGCAGTGGTTTGATGGAGCCTTTCATCATTTTGCGTCGCTGGTTGAATGTGGTTTTCACGATGCGTTTAAACAGAGTTTTGTCACAACCGAGGTCTGTGGTCTGGTTGCGCGTGAAGCGAATCACTGCACTCTTTACCTTTGGTGGCGGGGTGAACACCGTTTCGGGTACTGTAAAGAGGTATTCGGTGTCATACCATGCCTGCAGCAGCACACTAAGAATGCCGTAGGCCTTGTTGCCCGGTCCCGAACAAAGGCGCTCGGCGACCTCTTTCTGTATCATGCCGGTGCAGCATGGTATGAGGTCTTTATAGTCGAGCATCTTGAAGAATATCTGGCTACTGATATTGTAGGGGTAGTTGCCAGTCAGTAGGAAAGGTTTGCCGTCAAACAGTTTGTCGAGGTCCATGCGCAAGAAGTCACCCTCTATGATATTGTTCCTAAGCATGGGGAAGTGTTCTCTCAGATATGTAATGCTTTCGCCGTCAATCTCAACGACACGTGTGTCTCGGCGTTTGCGCAGCAGGAATTCGGTTAGGGCGCCAGTGCCAGGCCCCACTTCAAGCACGGGCAGGTCGGGGCGGCAGTCAACGGTGTCGGCAATGCGGCTGGCAATGCCCATGTCGTTCAAAAAATGCTGTCCAAGATTTTTCTTGGGTTTTACGGCGTATTGGCTCATTTCGCACACAAAGGTAATAAATGTTTTACGAAAATGGGGGGCTGGTTGGCAATTTTTCCCAACCTGATGCATGTTGGTGGCTTGTTCTTTCAACCCAAATCGGTCATTAGGTCGTAAATGACATCTTTTTGTTACTTCTTGTTGCCTGTTGTTCTTTATAAGGCATCTGACGTCTGTTTTTTGCTCGAAATAGCCCGCTATTACTCACAAAAAGCAGACGACATCTGCTCTCCTAAAAAATAAAATACAACAAGTCCTAACAACCGAATTGGGTTAAAGAATGGTATTATTTCACGTATTAGGCTTCGTGAATTGGTGTTTTTCAAAAAAACGTGCTACCTTTGTCGTAAGATTTTAAATAATATAATAAGATGAAAAAGACTATTCTATTCGTCGCCATGGCTTTGGCCGGCTTTTGTCCGTCAATGTTTGCCCAAAGTTCAAAGTTGCATTTTGGCTCAAAACAAAACAACGATGCCATAGAGAATTGGAAATATGTGGCAGATAACAACAAGAATGACGAGCACGATTGGGCCAAGGCTGTATACCGTGAGTTTCCCCTCAGTAGTGCCGACGAAATACAGCACCGCTATGTTATCAATGCTACAGATACGTTTAAGGTGTCGATGGTTATGGGACTAACGAAAATGTGGCTTGAAAAGGCTTTTGCTACCCCCAATGATAGCATTCAGGTGTATGATGTCGACCAACGTGTCATAAAGGCCAAGGTCTATCTGCTCGGCCTGGGTGATGCCTATGGCTTCGGAGGATTTGCCGCCACAAGTTCTGAGGCTCATGTCACCATACCTATGGAGCTGACGTTTCAGTTTAAGGAAAACAGATTGAGATATGAAGCAAGGATAGCAACATTCATCCTTAACTCTTCTGACTGGGTCAAAGATGTGGTCAACAAGTCTATTCCTGTGACCGAATGCTATCCAGTCAAGTCCAACAGTGGACACAAGGACAGCTTTTCCCGTGCTTTTATCAACTGTAATGCCAAATGCCTTACCTCATGCCGTGACTATATCAATTACCTGAACACTCATTTTGGCGACAAGGTTAAACCGCAGCTACAGCCCAAAAAATCAGCCGATGATGAGTGGTGATTGTTCTAAATGGGTTGTATGACAACGCACGGCCAGTTCCGTTATCTATAAATCTTTTAAACCATAAGCTATGAAACTATTACATTTTTCTTTGGGACTATTTGTGTCTGCTTGTTGCCTCACAGGCTGTGGTGACAAGGTGGCAGGGGGAATGTCCACCGTGCCTACAGACAGTCTGGAGTATTCAAGTGAGGGGGATTCTGTATTGCATTGCAGCTTGAAGGTAGATTTCCCGACATCGCAGGACTCCTTTTCACGGGCAGTGGCAGACTTTGTCGTCAATGAACTGCAAAGCCTCTATTTGCCTATATATATAGGAGAGAACCATACAGACCCTGTGCTTAAGTATACAGGCTCTGTCACCGATGGTAGGGCAATGGTTGATTTCTATGGCAAGGCCAATTACGTCTGGTTGCAGAAAGAGGCCGCTGAGTTTAAGGAAAGTACTGGTGCGGGAGCTGTGGGTATGGAATGCAGCATTGCTCTTCGCAAGATAGAGGACAATCCAAAATATGTGAGCTATCAGACAACCACTTATATGTATCTTGGTGGAGCCCATGGCTCAAGTTCTATCGAAGTGGCAAACATTCTCAAGCCTTCAGGCAAAAGACTGACACAGACAATTGATACTCTCAAGCTAAAGGAGATGCAGCCAATGCTCCGCAAGGGAGTGCTGGCATATATCAATGCCAACAGTGACAGTTCAATCACAGACAGCTCTCTCAACGACTATCTCCTTATTGAGGGAGACCTCATACCCCTTCCGACGACCTTGCCATATCTGGCTGCCGATGGTCTGCATTTTGTGTATCAGCAATACGAAATAGCGCCATATGCCATGGGCATTATTACGTTTACTGTGCCTTATGCCGAGGCAAAGTCGTTCATGACGGCTGAGGCGAAAGCCCTAGTTGAATAGAATGACTGTTAGATAAACAACAAAAGCCGCCTCTTAGCTCCTGACATCAGGGCAAAGAGACGGCTTTTGTTGTTTGGTTTCAATTGGTCACCTAACGGATAATAATGACCGATTTGGGTTAATATGCGGTTGAAACTATTGACAGAGCTAATATTGCACACACTCAGATATGAAATCATTATAGGCTTGCAGAAATGAAAGACTTCGTAATAAGACCCATGGCCGAATCAGATATCAAGGCCATTGTGGAAATTTACAACTATTATGTGTCGGAAACAACAGTGTCGTTTGAAACGGAGCCGTTGACCGTTGCGGAAATGCGTTCGCGCATCAAGCACATCTCCGCAAAGCATCCCTGTCTTGTAGCAGTAGCAGACAACGGTGCTGGTCAGATGCTCGGATATTGCTATGCGCATGAATGGAAGGAACGTCATGCCTATTGTCATACGCTTGAAGTGACCATCTACCTTGACTCGGAGGCCAAGGGATGTGGGGTGGGGTCCGCACTGATGAACCGCCTTATTGACGAGTGTCGTCAACATGGCGGTTGTCATGCCCTGATTGCCTGCATCACGGCGGAAAATGCAGAGAGCATTGCATTTCATTCCAAAATGGGTTTTGAAGCCGTGTCGCACTTTCACCAAGTCGGCTGCAAATTCGGCCGTTGGCTCGATGTGGTAGACATGGAGCTGATAATCCCAAATCGGTCATTTACGACCTAATGACCGTTTGGGATAAAATATGTAAGCCTTTGCAACGAGTCATACAAGGCCGATGCAAAGGCTTACAGCATATTCATAGATGTTGTTGTCAGATGTTTTCCAGCAGTTTGATTACAAACTTATAGTACTTTTCAACCGAAGGAATGTTGCAGCGCTCGTTTGGCGTGTGGGGCGAACGCAGAGTGGGGCCGAAACTAACGGCGTCCATGTCGGGATAGACAGTCTTGATGATGCCACACTCCAGCCCGGCATGACATACGGTGACTTTGCAGTCCTCTCCGTTGACATCTTTGTATACCTTTTGCAGCTTGGCAACGAGAGGAGAGTCAAAGTCGGGCTGCCATGCAGGATACTTGCCTTTATATTCTACGGTGAAGCCGCCCAGCTCAAATGCACTGGCAATCGAAGCCGCAAGTTCATCAAGTTTGGAATCACACGAGCTGCGCACCAGCACGTCGGCCTCAGCTTTGCCGTTGCCCACCACAACAATACCCAGGTTGCACGATGTCTCTACAATACTTGGCATGTGTGGAATGAAACGATAGGGGCCAACTGCTGTAGCCAAAACAGCCTTGGTGATATTTTGGGCAACGGTCATTGGGACAGCCTCTGTGGGAGTGTCTGTGTCAGTGGCGCTCACTTGCAATCCGTCCTCTATGCCGTTGTATTCCGACTGATAGATTTTCTCCCATTTCGAAACGGTGGTCTTTACTTCCGCTACCTTGTCAGCGGGTGCTGCTACCACGATGTTTCCGCGGCTCGGAATGGCGTTGCGCATGTCACCGCCTTCCCATGATGCCAGAGTGCAACCTGCACCGAGAAGTTCCTTGGCGATGTTTGCCAGCAGTTTGTTGGCATTGGCGCGGCCCTCGTTGATTTCAAGACCAGAATGACCGCCCTTAAGACCAGAAACGGCAATCTTTATCGCTTTCTTATCGGCACTGACAGCTTCGGGTGTATAGGTAAGTTCGGCTGCCACGTCAACACCGCTGGCACTGCCTATCACAAATTCGCCCTCGGTCTCGTTGTCAAGGTTAAGCAGTATCTGTCCTTTCAATGTGTCGGCCTTGAGGTTGTTGACACCATGCATGCATGTCTCTTCGTCAACAGTGAAGATGGCTTCCAGTGGACCGTGCTTAAGCTCGCGGTCTTCAAAAACGGCCATGGCTGTGGCCACGCCTATTCCATCGTCAGAGCCGAGAGTTGTGCCTTTGGCCTTGACCCACTCGCCGTCAATATATGTCTCGATAGGGTCGGTGAGGAAGTTGTGGGTTGATTCATGGGTCTTTTGTGGCACCATGTCCATATGTGCTTCCATAGTTACCATGGGGCGGTTTTCGTAGCCAGGGGCCGCTTCTTTGCGCATGATGATGTTGCCAGCGTTGTCCTTGAACGATTCAAAGCCGTGTGACTGCGCCCACGAAAGCAGGTATTCCTGTATCTTTTCAAGGTGTCCAGACGGACGGGGCACCTGTGTAAGGGCGTGGAAGTTCTTCCAGATGCCCTTGGGTGAAAGCTGTGTGATGTCCATAGTTTTTAGTGTTAGAATAAAATCACTACAAAACTACTAAAAAGTTTTCGCACGGAGCGACAATAATGAGCATAATTGTTGCAAGTTCTCTCGTGCTTGGCCTGATTTGCCCATTCTGGCTCGACGGTGTTACTATAAGGTCAGTGTGTGGGCTTGTATTTGCGAAGCATGGCCATGCCCGCAAATCCCAACAAGATTATGGTGAGCATGTGCAGAGCGTGTACGATGAGTGCGAATGTGCTGGCATCTGTGCGGCCTACACCATAGATAATAAGGCTTGTCATTACAACGTAATGCCACGGTCCCGCACCGTTAGGAGTGGGAATAACCATAGCAAAAGCTATCATGCAGAATGCCAGCAGAGCAGCGTCAGCCCCGAGGTGGGCGGTAAACGGAAAGGCGTAGAACATCAGCCAGAGGTTGAGCAAGTTGAAAAGGCATATCAGCATGGAATAAAACGTGAAAAGCCATGGATGGCCGCAGTGTGCAACAGAAAGAAGTCCCTCTTTGAATTTTGAGTACTGTGACCTGAACTTCTTGTTTTTTCTCAATGCCCAAATGCCGCTGGCCACAATGGCACCTATGCTTATGACTAAGACAATGGCTATGGTCAGGTTGCCACTGTTGGAGGAATTTGCGTGTTGGGGTGCGAAAAATACATCTACAGTGTTCCATTGCCGACAAAACACAGCACCTATGAGGGCAAGCAGAGTGAGAGTGTCGGCAATACGTTCGGTTACCACTGTGCCGATGCTTCGGGAAAAGGATATGTCATTGGTTTTTCGCAGTGTGGCGCACCTGGAAATCTCTCCAATGCGCGGTATGAGCAGGCTAAGAGCGAACGATGTGAACACTGCTCCCGCCAGATTGCGCACGCTTACTGACGTTCCGAAAGGCTTCAGAAGCAACTGCCAGCGCAATGCCCTGAACAGTTGTGCTGCTGCTCCCATGCCCATGGCAGCAATTACCCAAATCCAATCTATGCTATGGGTCAAGATGTGGCTGATGTCTGAAAACGGGAAATCGTGGTACAGATAGTACATTACGATGCCAGCCAGCATGAGTGAGACGAATATCTGAACGAGTCGTTTCATTGTCAGTGATGTTCTTGTGGAAAAAAGAGAAGGCTAATCGGTGAGAGCCTGTGGCTTCATTCGTCTTGACGCTTTGGGAGTGAACTGAATGGCTACAGTTCCGTATATGCCCAGAACGACCAGCAACAGGGTCTGAACCGTGTGTACCACCAAGGCAAACAGAACGGCTTCTGTAGCTTCCAGACCATAGAGCACCAGAATGGTCTTTACGGCAAAATGCCATGAGCCGGCTCCGTTGGGCGTAGGCACGATGACAGCAATGCTACCTGTGCAAAACGACACCAGGCCGGCTGCCAACCCAATGTTCTCTGTGAAGTCAAAGCAATAGAATGTGAGGTAGTAGTGGAAGAAGTAGCAAATCCATATTGCGAGCGAATAGAATACATATAGGGGGAGGTTATGTATCTTCTTGATTGACATTACCCCTTCAAACAACCCTCTCATAATGTGTTTGACCTTGCGCATGATAGACAGCTTGCGGGCAAGGATGAAGAACAGAGCCAAAATACCTGCCATACACAGTGCCGACACCCAGATTCCGGTGCTGGTAAATCGAGACAGGGTTGTGCTTATGTTGACACCAGTCAAGGCAAAGAAGTCAGAGAACTGCTTCCATTGATATATTACCACTGCCGCACAGAGCAGCAGCATGAGTGCCATGTCTACTACACGTTCCGTCACAACCGTGCCGAGCGACTTGGCAAACGACACGTTGTCTTTGCGGGCAAGCACACCACAGCGCAGAAATTCTCCGATGCGAGGAATCACAAGACTGGCAGCATAACTGATGTAGATGGCACAAATGGCGGTGTGCGGACGGCAGCGCTCTCCGATGGGAGTCAGCGACTGCTGCCATCGCAAGGCTCTGAACACTTGGGCCATGATGCCTGGAATGAACGAAAGTAGCATCCGTTCCCATTTCATCTTATGGAAAAGGGTGTCGCTTATCTGGCTGAAGTCAAAGTTGCGGTACATCCAGTAGAGAATTCCGCCGCTCAATACAAAGGGAAAAAGTATTTGCAGTGTCTTCCAGATGATATGTTTGATGTTCATAAGCTGTTGCTCGATATGAGGTGGCTGGTAGTGTTTGGAATGTACAAAGGTAGCTGTTTTTTCGCACAATAGTTTGAAAACATGTCGTAAATGTCTGTTTTGCGTATTTGTTGCCCTGTTTCTTTCATTTTTGTTTAGGTTGACTGGTTCTCGGGCCAGTTGATGAGGTTGAGCCGACCTGTGGCTCGTGTGAATGCCGTATAGAGCCATCGGTAATAGGAACGGTTGATGCCATCGGGTGGCAGCCATCCCTGGTCTATATATACATTGCGCCATTGGCCACCTTGTGCTTTGTGGCAGGTGACGGCATAGGCATACTTTATCTGCACAGCGTTGAGGTTGGGGTCGAGGCGCATCTTCTTGATACGTTCTTTCTTGTTCTTTATATCAGCATAGTCCTCCATCACCCCATAGTATAGCTTATCGCTCTGCTCTTTGGTTAGGGCGGGGCTTTCAGAGATCAAGGTGTCGAGCAACACCCGAACGTCCATTTCAAAATTGCCATAGTCGGGGAATTGCAGGGAGACATCCGCAAAGTGGAGCCCATAGAGTTCTATATGCTGGTTGATGTGGGTCACGATGGCAATGTCGCCGTTGGCAAGAAAGTTGATTGGCAAGGCGTTCTCCGAACCGTTTTGTGTGTTGTCAGCGGCATATTTTTCAGTCCAGTAGTAGTTATTGCGCACAATCATTACAGCATCACCGGTAGTGAGACTTTCCTCACGTCCGAAGATGATGTTGCGGATGCCGAGGTTATATCTGACGGCTTGCTTGTTGGAACGTGTGATGATGACCACTTCTTCTGTGCCGTAGCGGTCATAGTCAGCCTCAAGACAGTCTATAACTTCGCTGCCGTGGATGTTGCGTATGTCGTCAAAGCCAGAGAAGTTGACCGTTGGCGGAACGGTGGTATCGTCGGCTGTCAGGCTCCGCCTTATGCTCGTTGCATTGGAGAGAATGCCACTGCCTGCTGCTTGGCGCATGACTGCCGCAAGTTGGAATCCCGTCGCTTCAACCCCTAACAATTTGAGTCGGCCTACAGACAGGGCCGGACTTTCTTCTTCACTTACAGGAGGCAACTGGGCGTTGTCGCCTATAAAGACAAGGCTGCAGCCGGGACTTCCATATACGTAGGTGATTAGATCGTCAAGAATTCGGCCAGAGCCGAACGGTGATAATCCGCTGTTGTCATTGGCAATCATTGATGCTTCGTCTACAAAGAACACCGCATTCTTGTGTCTGTTGATATCAAGGTCAAAGGAGGCCTCAAGGTCACCGACTTGTCTCTGGCGATAAATCTCTTTGTGAATGGTAAAGGCCGGGTGCCCCGAGTGAAGTGACAGCACCTTTGCCGCACGTCCTGTGGGAGCCAGAAGCACCACTTCGCGCTTCAGTTTGTATAGCATCTTTATGATGGCAGAACTGACGGTGGTCTTGCCTGTGCCAGCATAGCCTCGCAAGATATAGGCGGAGTAGGGCTTGGGGTTGAAGATAAAGGAACACATACGTCTAACCGCTTCCCTCTGGGCTTCGGTAAGCTCAAAGGGAAGCGATTTCTGTATGCCTGTCAGGAAAGCGTCTTCTATCATTTCTTTTCCACAAGGCTGTAGAAATAGAGCATGGTCAGCAATGTTCCTAAAATAAAGCCGGCAAAGAGCAGTGCCCATGTGCCTGACGCAATGGGCGGTGACAGATATATGTAATAGAATAGCGTACTGCCACCCGAAACGAGTACAGATACCGGCAATGTTCTCTTCCAAGAGAAGAAAGCGGATTTTCTTCTTCCAAACAAGGACTGTTTTCTTAGATAGCAAATCAATGCAAACACTACTTCAAGCAGAACTGCCACCATGGCAAACCCCATTGCCAGACGAGCAATGTTAAGTGGTGTGAGCTCGGAATTCTGAGCCGTTCCCAATACGTTGTACCATGTCAGGAAAAATGCCAGAAGCAGTGCTGACAAAATGTCGCCTCGATGTATGTATTTGTTCATAAGTTACTATCCCGTGTAAGTAATATGTCTCTGTTGTGTGACTGGTGTTTTGACCGTAAAAAGTCTGCTGTTACCATTGTTTCTCCGCAAGCAACTACAGACCTGCAAGCTCTATAACCTTGTCTACAGCAGCGTCAATGCCCGTGGTGTCTTTTCCGCCTGCTGTGGCAAAGTGAGCTGCACCGCCGCCACCGCCTTTAATCAGCTTTGCGGCTTCACGGACAAGTGTGCCGGCATTGAGATTGCGGCTTTCAACGAGGTCTTTGCTTATTATGACGGTGATGAGAGGTTTGTCGTCAAACTTGCTGCCAAAGACACATAGTGTCTTTTCTGGAATGGCGTTGATTACTTGGAAGGCAATGTCTTTGACAGTGTTGGCCGGAATGTCGGTAACAAACACTTGCTTTGCAATGCGTATGCCGTCAGGGTTAACAACAGATTCCTTGACAATCTTGTCGCGGAGTTTCTGTGCCATTTCCTTTTGGGCATCTTCCATTTGTTTGCGCAGGCTTGAGTTTTCGGCTACAGTTCTTTCGATGGCAGCCTTGATGTCTTTCTGTCCGAGCAGTTCGCGCAAACCTATTATTATCTCTTCCATCTGGTACACGCTTTGTTCGGCGGCCTTGCCTGTAATGGCTTCAATGCGTCGCACGCCTGCTGCCACGCTGCTTTCTGAAACTATTCGCACAAAGCCGATATGACCAGTGGACTTAACGTGACATCCACCACAAAACTCTATGCTGTTGCCAAACTGCACAACGCGTACCCTGTCGCCATATTTTTCACCGAAGAGCGCAACGGCACCCAGTTTTCTGGCTTCTTCAATAGGAATGTCCCTGTAATCTTTTAGGGGGATGTCTTGGCGTATGCGCTCATTGACAAGCATTTCAGCCTTGCGCAACTCCTCGTGTGTTACCTTCTGGAAATGGCTGAAGTCAAAACGCAGACTCTCGGGTGTCACCAGCGAACCTTTCTGCTCCACATGGCTGCCAAGAACCTCACGGAGAGCCTGGTCAAGCAGGTGGGTACATGTATGGTTGGCTTCGGAGGCGTGGCGGCGCTCCACATCAACACATGCCATAAACTCGGCCTTGGGGTTTTGGGGCAGAGCTGACGTAAGGTGTATGGGGAGGTTGTTCTCGCGCTTCACGTCAAAAATCTTCACTTCCTGCCCTTCACTGACAAGTACGCCAGAGTCACCGACCTGACCGCCCATCTCTGCATAGAACGGAGTGTGGTCGAGCACCAGTTCGTAGTATGACTTCTTCTTCTGTTCCACGCGGCGGTATTTCAGTATGTGACAGGGGTGTTCGGTGCAGTCGAGGTAGTGGGTCTGCGTCTCGCCCTGTGCCAGTATCACCCAGTCGGTTGTCTCGGTGGTGGCAGCGTTGCGGGCGCGGTCTTTCTGCTTCTGCATCTCCTTATTAAATGTATCGGTGTCAACCTCCAGACCCTGTTCGTGGCAGATGAGTTCGGTGAGGTCGAGCGGAAAACCGAAAGTGTCGAAAAGGGTAAAGGCCTGCACTCCGTCTATAACGTTTTTGCCCTGCTCCTTTGTTTCCTTTATTACATTGTCGAGCAGATTGATACCCGTGGCAAGGGTGCGCAGAAACGAGTCTTCCTCTTCCTTCATCACCTTGCTGATGAGGGTCTTCTGAGCCACAAGTTCCGGATATGCTTCGCCCATTTCTGCAATGAGGGTTGGCAGCAGCTTGTACATGAATGCTTCCTTGAAGCCGAGGAATGTGTAGCCGTAACGCACGGCACGACGCAGGATGCGTCGGATGACATAGCCGGCCTTGGCATTGCTCGGCAGCTGGCCGTCGGCAATGGAGAACGCTATGGCTCTTACGTGGTCGGCAATAACGCGCATGGCCACATCCTTCTTTTCCTCTTTGCCGTAGGTCTCGCCTGACAATTGGCAGATAGCCTTGATGAGAGGCTGGAACACATCGGTGTCGTAGTTGCTCCGTTTGCCTTGCAGAGCCATGCACAGGCGCTCAAAGCCCATGCCGGTGTCAATTACCTTTGCGGGCAGCGGCTCGAGTGAGTGGTCTGCCTTGCGGCTGTATTGCATGAACACAATGTTCCAGATTTCTATTACCAGAGGATTGTCCTTGTTAACGAGCGATGCTCCAGGTACTTTTGCTTTCTCTTCCGGAGAGCGGAGGTCTATGTGAATTTCGGAGCACGGACCGCATGGGCCGGTGTCGCCCATCTCCCAGAAGTTGTCGTGCTTGTTGCCGTTGATGATGTGATCTTTCGGCAGATACTGTTCCCAGTAAGAAGCGGCTTCGTCGTCACGGCTCAGTCCTTCTTCGGGGCTTCCTTCGAATACAGTGGCGTACAGGTGTTCCGGATTCAGTTTCAATACTTCTACCAGATATTCCCATGCCCAGTTGATGGCTTCTTTCTTGAAGTAGTCACCGAATGACCAGTTGCCCAGCATTTCGAACATGGTGTGGTGGTACGTATCGTGTCCCACTTCTTCCAGGTCATTATGCTTTCCGCTTACACGCAGACATTTCTGAGAGTCCGCGACTCTGTGGTATTTGGCCGGGTGGTTACCCAAAATAATATCTTTAAACTGGTTCATCCCTGCGTTGGTAAACATCAGGGTAGGGTCATCTTTTATCACCATCGGAGCCGAGGGAACAATGTGGTGTCCTTTCGACTCAAAGAAATTCTTGAATGAATCTCTGATCTCTTTTGCAGTCAACATATTCTTCTATATATCTATTGTTGAGGTTAATATTCTCAAAAAACTGTGCAAAGATAGCTTGTTTTTATTACTTTTGCCGTATTAACAAGCGAAATATTTCCAAAAAGATGCGCAAAGTTTACTACATCTACAATCCAAGGACGCAGACTTATGACCGAATTTACCCTACCGTACGGCAGCGTGCGCTTAGCATTCTGCGCCGGCTTTTTATCGGTATGGGACTTGGAGCCGGATGCTTCATCGTCTTGCTTCTAGTGTTCGGATCGCCTTCGGAGAAGGAACTGCGAATCGAAAATAGCCGTCTTTTGGCGCAATATAATGTACTTTCCCGCCGTCTGGATGATGCGATGGGGGTGCTGCAGGATATTCAGCAGCGTGACGATAACCTGTATCGGGTGATTCTGCAAGCTGATCCTGTTTCGCCGGCTATCCGTCAGGCAGGTTTTGGAGGTACGAACCGGTATGAGGAGCTGATGGATCTGGCAAACTCCAAGCTGGTGGTAAATACGACCCAAAAGCTGGATGTACTGTCCAAACAACTTTATATCCAGTCCAAATCTTTCGATGACGTGGTGGATATGTGTAAGAATCATGATGAAATGCTGAAATGTATTCCGGCTATCCAGCCTATCTCCAATAAAGACCTTCGCAAGACTGCTTCCGGATACGGAACACGTATTGATCCGATTTACGGTACGACGAAGTTTCATTCGGGAATGGACTTCTCCGCTCATCCGGGAACGGATGTCTATGCGACCGGTGACGGTACAGTGGTAAAAGTAGGATGGGAAACCGGATATGGCAATACGATTGAGATTGACCATGGCTTCGGTTATCTGACTCGGTACGCTCACTTACAGAGCTATAACACGAAAGTTGGGAAAAAGGTGGTGCGTGGCGAGGTGATTGGAAAAGTGGGAAGTACAGGTAAGAGCACCGGTCCTCATCTTCACTATGAGGTACACGTGAAGGGAAAGGTTGTGAATCCTGTCAACTATTACTTCATGGACTTGAGTGCGGAAGATTATGAGAAGATGATTCAACTGGCCGCCAATCACGGTAAAGTGTTCGATTAATCTCTTAAAACAACGATTTCTATGCTGAATACGGACAAAGAACTAAAATTATATTACTCCATAGCCGAAGTGGCCGATATGTTTGGAGTCAATGCATCCTTGCTTCGTTTTTGGGAGAAGGAGTTCCCGCAGATTTCTCCCAGGACAACGGGGAGGGGGATACGTCAGTATCGAAAGGAGGATGTGGAAACGATTGGTCTGATCTATCATCTGGTGAAGGAGAAAGGTCTGACGCTTCCCGGTGCCCGTCAACGGTTGAAGGATAATAAGGAAGCCACGGTTCGCAATTACGAAATTGTGAACCGTCTGAAAGGTATTAAGGAAGAGCTTCTGGCTATCAAGAAAGAACTGGACGGACGATAAATTATTCCTCCACCCGGTTCACCTGTTTGATGTTTTGAATCTTCTTCAGATTATTACAGATTGTCTTTACATCTTCCACATCGTGTACCCATAGCTGAATCTTTCCTTCGAATATCCCGTCATTCGTTTCAATGGCAAGTTTACGGATGTTCACGTTGAGCTGTCTGGAAATGACCTGAGTCACTTCATTCAGAAGTCCCATGCTGTCTATACCTCTTAAATAGATATATACGAGGAAAGAAAGTTCTTTGTGAGTATCCCATTCGGTCGCTAATATACGGTTACCATAGCTGCTTTTCAGCTTGGCAGCAACAGGGCACTGGCGTTTATGAATAATAATGCGGTCGTTTTCATCAACGTAACCCAAAACATCATCACCGGGAATCGGATGACAACATTCGGCCATGATGTATTTCTTTTGCAGGCTTTCTTCGGTCAGTTTAAGAATCTCTTTCGGATTGATCTTTTCTTTTTCCTGCGGTTCTTTCTCTTCCGGTTTTTCCTTGTTGCTGTTCCCGAAGGAGAACGTCAGGTATTTCTTCCAGTTGCTGGTTTGCTTTTCTCTCAGCTCGTTCTTGTCCGCTTCTCCCAAAGTAATGGCTTTGCTGCCGATAGCGGCCAGTAACTCTTCTTCATTCTTGAAGTTGTGAAATTTACGCAACTTCTCGATGACAGCTTCTTCCGGACGTATTTCTTCCTTCTTCAGAAACTCGTTGAGTAGCTCTTCGCCAATTTTCTGATTCGCTTTCCGTTCTTTGCGAAGAATCGCTGCGATCTTGGCACGGGCACGGGCGGTCGTTGCAAATACCTCCCATTGCGGTTGTACACGTTGGGATTTGGAGGTCAATATTTCAACCTGATCTCCACTTTGCAGTTTATGGCTTAGCGGCACCAGTTTATGATTGACCTTGGCGCCGATACAATGGCTACCGATATCTGTGTGCAGTGAGAAGGCAAAATCCAGTGCCGTAGAGTTTTGTGGCATTGTCTTTAACTCTCCCTTCGGAGTGAACACGAAGATTTCGGAAGCAAACAGGTTCAGTTTGATCGTATCCAAAAAGTCGATTGCGTCCGGTTGCGGATCATCCAGTATCTCTTTAATGGTTTTCAGCCATTTCTCCAGTTCACCTTCGTCTTCGCTGCCTCCTCCTTCTTTATATTTCCAGTGGGCGGCAAAGCCTTGTTCTGCAACATCGTTCATCCGTTCGCTGCGAATCTGTACCTCGATCCATTGTCCGTTGTTTCCCATCAGGGTGACGTGCAATGCTTGGTAACCATTCGCCTTCGGGTGGCTTACCCAGTCGCGTAGGCGGTCGGGATGAGGCTTGTATATCTTGGAAATGGAGACATAGATGTCGAAACAGTCGTTGAGCTCTTCTTCCACGTTGCGTGGTTCGAAGATGATACGGACAGCGAGCAAGTCATAAATCTCCTCGAACGGGACGTGTTTGGTCTGCATCTTGTTCCAGATGGAGTAGATCGATTTCACACGTGCCAAAATCCGGTATTTCAGCCCCATCTTATCCAGTTGGGTGCGGATCGGAGCTGTGAAGTCGTTGAATACTTTGTCGCGTTCGGCGGCGGTAGCATTCAGCTTTTCTTCTATTTCGGCATATTCTTCGGGGTGTTCATATTTGAAGCTGAGGTTTTCAAGCTCTGTTTTTATCTTGTACAGACCTAGGCGGTTGGCTAACGGGGCATAGATGTAGAGAGTTTCTCCTGCTATCTTATATTGCTTGTTGGGCAGCATGGAACCCAGCGTGCGCATATTGTGCAAGCGATCGGCTATTTTGATCAGGATAACTCGGATATCGTTCGACATGGTGAGCAGTAACTTCTTGAAGTTCTCTGCCTGTGCCGAAGCACGGTCACCGAAGATCCCTCCGGAGATTTTGGTCAGTCCGTCTACAATCTGGGCAATCTTCGGTCCAAAGATATTTTCGATGTCTTCTACCGTGTAATCAGTGTCTTCTACTACGTCGTGCAGCAGTGCCGCACAGATAGAAGTAGAACCAAGACCAATTTCGTTACATACTATTTGTGCAACGGCAATCGGGTGCATGATATAAGGTTCGCCGGATCGGCGTTTGATTCCTTTGTGTGCCTGATTAGCGAAGTTGAAAGCTTTTGTGATGATTTCAACTCGTTTGCGATGTTTAGTATGGAGATAATCATTCAGAAGTTCCTGGAACGCCTGATTGATCATCTCTTCATCTGCTATTTCTTTGGGGGTTATATTATCCATATTCGTTATCCTTTCATTCGCTTATTTTTGCAAAAATAAGCAAATTTCCGAATGAAGCAAGCGGGAAGTCATTTATTTGTAGATTTTCAATTGTTTTCCTGCTGCGATTCTGGTGTTCGACATACCGTTCCACTGCTGTATATCTTTGACACGTACGCCTAGCTTTTCGGCAATCGATGAAAGAGTGTCTCCACTTTTTATCTTATAATAAGTTAATTTTCCTTTACCGGCAACAGCGCTTGTCTGTCTGCGGGTGGTTGGAGTAACTTCTTTCACTGCAACGGTTTTGCGGTTGCGGAATAGCTCGTCGGCACGGTGTGCGTAGATTGTATCTTGCTTGTCAATAAACGTACTGATGGCACCTTGTGGTAAACGTAATGTACAAGGTTTGGTCGTGCCGGGAATCACTTGTTTCTTGTATTGGGGATTCAGGCTCTTCACTTCCTCCAGCGGAACATTGCAAAGTTCGGCAATCTGCTCGAAATGAAGGTTTTTAGTGACTTGCACCGTATCTGTGCTTGCCGGAATGTTTGTTTCCATCGGACAGATGTTGTGGTCGCAATAGTATGTCATCACGTAATTGGCTGCGATGAAAGCAGGTACATATCCGCGTGTCTCTTTAGGCAGCAGGTTATAGATTTTCCAGTAATCCGTTTCGCCTCCGGCGCGGCGGATTGCCTTGTTGATAGTACCTGGGCCACAGTTATAGGCTGCTATAACCAGATTCCAGTCTCCATAAATATCGTACATCTCTTTCAAGTAACGGGCGGCAGCCCAGGTTGCTTTGATCGGGTCGCGGCGTTCGTCTATCAGACTATTGGATTCAAGACCGTAAATCTTTCCTGTTCCAATCATGAATTGCCACAGTCCAGAAGCACCGGCACGTGACACAGCTGAAGGATTCAGTGCAGATTCGATAATCGGCAGGTACTTCAGTTCCAAAGGAAGTCCGTAAGCGTCCAGTGCTTCTTCGAAAATAGGCATATAGAAATTGCAGGCGCTCAGCATGAATGAAACCTGATTGCGTAGGCGACCCGCGTACATATCGATGAATTTGCGTACAATGTCATTATAAGGCATCTCCATGACAGCCGGAATACGTGAAAGGCGGTCAATGTAGACAGAATCACTGAATAAAGGATTCACTTCCGCCGTACTGCAATCTTTGCCTAAATCAATATAGTTTTTAGCTTTCCAGTCGTTCAGCAGACTGTCGAGCGGGTAAGTCATACTCTTTGGAAGATCGATGCTTTCTTTGCGTTCGGTTCCGTTTTCACGAATAACTACATCTACACTTTGAGCTTTTACCTGTGTGGTTGCCAACAGGAAAAGGAAAATAATCGAACAATAGTTTTCTAATTTCTTCATGCTTTAATTATAAGTTCAATCTAAATTGTGTTTTTAAAATCGTAGTACGCATTGCAGTCCCACTGACTTATTCTTGTAACTGTTGGAGCGGAACTGGCTGTTATTGTCGATGACAGTTGGCTCCAGCTTCATACTCAAGTCAGGTGAAATGTCGAAGTTCGATAATTCCGCATCGACATAGGCATCGATGATGGAGATAAGGTATACTCCGATAAATGCAAATATACTAAGGTCCCGAAAACGACGGAACGAGTCCTTTCTTCGTTTCAAGGTGTTTTTCAGTTGCTCTTCATTATACTGGGCGTTCGGTGGCAGCAAATCTTCATAGCTCTTGGTGTTTGGATTACTGTCCATGATGTCCAGATAGGCCTGTGAATAGTCTTTATACATTTTCCCGTTCCAGCTGAGGGCATACGCACATCCTGCAAACCCTCCATATATAATAGGTAGTTTCCAGTATTTACGGTTGTAAATCTGTCCTCCGCCAGGGAATACGACTGCAAGCCATGTTGCTTTGGTCGGGTTGGGAATGAACAGTTTCTTGTTGAGATCCTGCACAGGAGGTACTGTGTCGGTTTTCACTACAATAGGTGCCGGCTGTTCTATCTTCTTCAGTTCTTTTTTATTGGCTGCGTCAAGGCTGTCGGCTATCTGTATTTTGGCAGCAGACAGACTGTCGGTTGCTTGCAGGCGTTCCGGATGCAATATTTTGATTGAATCCTTTTTCAACGAATCCATCACCTGAGCAGGATCCCGGTGCCTTCGTGCACGTGCTTTCGGTGCTTCCCGGCTCTGAATAATACTGTCTTTCTGTACCGGAGTCACAGGTTCTTGTGCATACACATCAATCCCTGCCACCTGTAGAAAACAGAGAAGCAGGGTGATGATGAGTAACTGATATTTCTTACTTTTTCTTGTCATCTACTTTTTTAGCGTATCGAAGATTTCCATGATACGTTCCAGTTCCTCCTCGTTGCTGAAAGGAATACTGATTTTTCCTTTCCCCTTTTCGGAGCAAGTCAGTTGTACCTTGGTGTTGAAAAATCCCGTGAGTTGTTGCTTTAGTAAATTAAACTCTTCCGGTAGTTTGCTGCGTTTCGGAGTGATTTTCCGTGTGCCGCTTTTCACAGCTTCTCCTTCGCTCAGCGATTTGACAATCTCTTCTACTTTGCGGACGGAGTATCCGTGTTCCTGTATCTCTTCGAATATTTTTACTTGAAGTTTGGGGTCGCCTAATGAAATCAATGCACGTGCATGTCCCATATCTAGCTGTTTGTTTTGTAGAGCCATCTGTATAGGAGCCGGCAGTTTCAGCAGACGCAGGTAGTTGGCGATAGTGGTCCGGTTCTTGCCGATACGTTCGCTCAGGCGTTCCTGTGTCAGTTCATACTGGTCCAGCAGATGTTGATAAGCCAATGCTATTTCTACCGCATTCAGGTCTTCACGCTGTATGTTTTCAATCAGCGCCATTTCCATCATGTTTTCGTCGTCGGCAGTGCGGATGTAGGCAGGGATGGTTTTCAGTCCTGCTTTTTGTGAAGCACGGTAACGACGCTCTCCCGCGATGATCTGATACTCGTCGTCCGAGAGCTTGCGTAGAGTGATAGGCTGTATGATACCGATTTCCGCAATGGAATCAGCCAGTTCCTGCAATGCCGTTTGATCGAATTCGCGGCGTGGCTGATTGGGGTTGACGGTAATCTTCGCCAACTCTATTTCACTAATGGAAGAAGAACCTTCGGTTTTCACATCATCCATTGAGAGCAGGGCGTCAAGTCCGCGTCCTAATGCATTTCTTTTTTGTGTTGCCATATCTTCTTCGGTTATTTATTTCTGTTGATAATCTCTTTGGCAAGGGCGAGATGGTTTTTGGCACCGGTAGAGTCCGCATCATAAAGAATGGTCGGGATACCGTAGCTGGGAGCCTCGCTCAGTTTCACATTTCGCTGGATCACGCTGTTGAAAACTAATTCCTGGAAGTGTCTTTTCACTTCGTCGTAAATCTGGTTTGCCTGACGCAGACGTGAGTCATACATCGTCAGCAGGAAACCTTCGATTTCCAGAGCGGGATTCAGTTTCGACTTGATGATTTTAATCGTATTCAGCAGTTTGCTGATGCCTTCGAGAGCAAAATACTCAGCTTGCACGGGGATGATCACGGAGTCGGCTGCCGTCAGGGCATTGATGGTGATCAGTCCGAGTGAAGGAGAACAATCTATCAGAATATAGTCATATTCTTTCTTCAAGGGTGTGAGCACTTCTTTCAGTATCTTTTCGCGGTTTGGGAGGTTCAGCATTTCAATCTCTGCTCCTACAAGATTGATGTGCGAAGAGATCACTTTCAAAGAGTCGATTTCTGTGTCAAGAATAGCGTCCTGTACATTGGCTCTGTCAATAATGCATTCATAGATAGTGCATTCCGACTGCTTGATGTCCACTCCCAGGCCGGAAGAGGCATTTGCTTGCGGGTCTGCATCTACCACGAGTACTTTCTTTTCAAGTGTAGCAAGTGACGCTGCGAGATTAATCGTAGTCGTGGTCTTTCCTACACCCCCTTTTTGATTGGCCAAAGCAATTATTTTTCCCATATACTCTAAATTTATTGGCAGCGAAATAAGTGATAATTCCTTAGAGCGCCTACGAAAAAAGAGAAACTTTGCATTTTCTGTTGATAAGTCACCGGTTTTGTTAATAACTGCCGGACGAAACAGTTCCGAAACCTGGTTGATTTTATCATCATACTTTCTCTGTTTGAGCTTGCAAATATACATATTTATATTGGATATCTATTTCTTTTTTTACTCGCTTGCAGAAGATTAAGATTTGTAAACGGGTGTATATTCGTCAGATAGCGATGTGATTAATATGATATTCGGAGATAAGCGGTTGGCAGTACGGTTACTTTTTGCTACTTTTGTGCGAACATTAAAAAGGAAAGGATTGAATATATGGAAAGTAAGAAGCCGTTGATCCTCGTTTCGAATGACGATGGTGTTATGGCTAAAGGTATTAGTGAACTGGTGAAGTTCCTTCGTCCGTTGGGGGAAATTGTTGTAATGGCACCCGACTCTCCGCGCTCCGGCAGCGGCAGTGCATTGACGGTGACTCATCCGGTTCATTATCAACTGGTCAAAAGAGAAGTGGGACTGACTGTATATAAATGTACAGGAACGCCGACCGATTGTATCAAGCTGGCATTGGGCTCAGTGCTCGACCGGAAGCCTGACCTGATCGTAGGCGGTATCAATCATGGAGATAATTCCGCTATTAACGTGCATTATTCAGGAACGATGGGAGTAGTGATTGAAGGCTGTCTGAAGGGAATTCCTTCGATTGGTTTTTCTCTGTGCAATCATCAGCCCGATGCTGATTTTGAACCTTCGGGTCCTTATATACGCAAGATAGCTGCCATGATATTGGAAAAAGGACTGCCCCCGTTGACTTGTCTTAATGTGAACTTTCCCAATACTCCCAACCTCAAAGGAGTGAAGGTTTGTGAACAGGCAAAGGGATGCTGGGTGAATGAATGGGTAACTTGTCCCCGTCTTGATGACCATAATTACTTTTGGCTGACCGGTTCATTCACCGATCATGAACTTGAAAATGAGAACAATGATCATTGGGCGCTGGAAAACGGATATGTGGCTATCACGCCAACGACAGTCGATATGACTGCTTACGGCTTTATAGATGAACTGAATGGCTATTGTCAGCAACTGGAATTCTGACATACGCATTGTGCTGATTTCAAATATCAAAACTCCTAATTCAAAATTCCCATGAAGTACTATCTGATTGTCGGTGAAGCTTCCGGAGACTTGCATGCGTCCCATTTGATGACTGCCCTCAAGGCGGAAGATCCTCAGGCCGATTTCCGCTTTTTTGGTGGAGATTTGATGGCTGCCGTCGGAGGAACGATGGTGAAGCATTATAAAGAGCTGGCGTATATGGGATTTATTCCAGTACTGCTTCATTTGCGTACGATTTTTGCAAATATGAAACGTTGCAAGGAAGATATTGTGGCGTGGAATCCCGATGTGGTGATCTTGGTCGATTATCCCGGTTTCAATCTTAACATAGCTAAGTTTGTGCATTTCGAGACGCAGATTCCTGTCTTCTATTATATTTCTCCGAAGATATGGGCATGGAAGGAGTACCGCATAAAGAATATCAAACGTGATGTGGATGAACTTTTCTCCATTCTTCCTTTTGAAGTGGAGTTTTATACTTTGAAACACCGGTATCCTATACATTATGTAGGAAATCCTACGGTAGATGAAGTGGCTGCTTATCAGAAAGCTCATCCTAAAAATTCGGAAGCATTCTTGGCGGATAATAATCTGGAGGATAAACCGGTAATCGCACTGTTAGCGGGAAGCCGGAAACAGGAGATCAAGGATAATCTGCCGGATATGCTGAAAGCTGCTTCTGCTTTTCCCGATTATCAACTGGTACTGGCCGGTGCTCCCGGCATCGCTCCGGAGTATTACAAACAATATGTAGGGCAGGCTAAAGTGAAAATAATCTTTGACCAGACCTATCGTTTGCTACAACATGCGGAGGCGGCTTTGGTCACTTCGGGTACGGCGACTCTTGAGACAGCCTTGTTCCGTGTTCCTCAGGTGGTTTGTTACTATACACCGATTGGAAAAGTGGTTTCGTTTTTGCGTCGTCATATCTTGAAAGTGAAATTTATCTCACTAGTCAATCTGATTGCAAATCGTGAGGTTGTAAAGGAGTTGGTTGCAGATACAATGACAGTCGGAAATATGCAGAGTGAACTAAAGAAACTGATTGAAGATCAGGAATATAAGGATCGTATGCTTGCCGAATATGAGTATATGGCAGGTCGGTTGGGGCCTGCAGGTGCTCCCCAGCATGCTGCTCGCAAAATGCTTGAACTGTTGAAAAAATAACTTTCTTTTTCTGAATAAACGTAAAGCCGGTGCAGTAAATGCCCGGCTTTTTTATTTATATAGCAGAAGAATTAAAAAGAGAGGAATAAATATGAAAAAATTTAATTGGCTTTTAGTAATGTTATTGCTCGCATTGGTACCTGCGCTGCAATCATGTGACGACGATGGGTACTCAATTGGAGACATAGGATGGGATTGGGCTACAGTTCGTGCTACCGGTGGCGGTGGTTATTATCTGGAAGGTGATCGTTGGGGTATGATTGATCCGGTGGCCAGCTCTATTCCTTGGTACAAACCGGTAGACGGTGAACGAGTAGTTGCTTTTTTCAATCCTTTGGCTGATACGGATAAGGGTGCTCAGGTAAAGATCGAAGGAATTCAGGAAGTGTTGACAAAAGAAGTGGAAGATATGACGGCTGAAAATGAAGAGGAATTCGGTAATGATCCTATCGTGATTTATCAAGGAGATATGTGGCTGGGAGGAAAGTTTTTGAATATCATCTTCCATCAGTATTTGCCTCGTTCTGAAAAGCACCGCATCAGTCTTGTACAGAATAAGATAGAACCGGAAGCTCCGGAAACACCGGAAGCTTTGAAGGTGGATGAAGATGGGTATATACATCTGGAATTACGTTACAATACGTATGATGATGTGACTGGATACCGGGGATGGGGACGAGTTTCTTATAATCTGGAAGAGTTCTATCCAACGGCAAAAGATGCAGCTGAAACAGAATTTAAAGGATTCAAGGTGATTATTAATTCAGAAGAAAATGGAGAAGGAAGAGTGATCGTTCTTGATTTGGATCATCCGGTAGGCGTTCCGGAAAAAGCGAAAGATGTGCATTCTACTTCTTTTGTTAAATAGCAAAACTTTTATAAATAACTAAACCTAAACCTTGACGAACACTGTGTGTGAAAAAAAAGGTCAGAAGTGCTTCAAAGCGGCTTCCGACCTTTTATTTTATTTATTCTGTTATTAAAACCAAGTCAGTGCATATAGATAAAAGACCGCTGCCGGTATAGCCATCAAAGCACTGTCGAAGCGGTCGAGCATCCCTCCATGTCCCGGAAGAATGGTTCCCGAATCTTTAACGTGCAGCTGGCGTTTCAGTAATGATTCTGTCAGGTCACCCCATGTTCCGAAAACGACAACGACTAAAGCCAGACCTGCCCATTCCCACATTGACATAATCGTGAAATAATGTGCCAAGACAAAAGAAGCTCCGATAGCTACTACTCCGCCACCGATGGAACCTTCCCATGATTTTTTAGGAGAAATACGTTCAAACAAGCGGTGTTTGCCAATTAATGAACCGACACAATATGCACCCGTATCACTCAGCCAAAGGAATATAAAGATAGACAATGGCAGGATCGGATTGTAGCTTACGCTGCTATATTCCGGATCAGTATGAAATGCCAAGACATTGAGCAAGGCAAACGGCAGGCCTATATAAAGCTGGCTGAGCATGGAATATGCCCAGTTAAGCATTGGACTTGCCTTTTTCAGATACAGCTCACTGATCATCAAATAGAGTAGCAGCAGCAAATAAGGAATGAAAATCTTGGAGTCGGCTGCATCGATACAGAATCCCATCACTGCGAGGAACAAGTAAGCTCCTCCCAGCATGATAATGGTTTTGTTTACATTGACTCCTTCTGCGCGGCTGTTGATTAACTGTCCGAATTCATAGATTGTCAGTGCACTGATCGCCATGAACAGAATGCCGAAGCTGAAAGAATTATAGAGTATACATCCCACTAAAATGGCAACAAAGAGTATACCCGTAATGGCCCGTTTTATAAAATTACTAATCAAAATCTTCGTGTTTTAATTATTTAGATTCGGTAGTTTGTTCTTCCTCATTGGATTTTGCTTCTATAGTAACTTTTCCTTCTACGGTTACTTTTTTTCCTTCCGCAGTGATTTTCGTTTCTGTAGTTGCTTCTTCCTGAGCAGAATTTTTAGCTTCCTCTTCTTTGATTTCTTGTTCTTCTGCTTTCAGTTTCTCGGCAAGTTCTCTTTCCGCTCTGGCAGCGTCCTGGCTTTCTTTGGCAGCCATGATTTCTTCCGAGCGGGATGCCCACGGGCGTTTACCGAAAATACGTTCGACGTCTTCGGCAAAGATCACTTCTTTGTCGATCAGTAACTGAGCCAGTTTATTGTGTCCTTCCATATGTTCGGACAAAATCTTCTTGGCACGTTCATATTGCTCGTTCACCATCCGTTTCACTTCTTCGTCGATGAGTTCGGCTGTTTTTTCGCTATATGGACGGTTGAAAGAATATTCCTCATTATTATAATAGCATAAGTTGGGTAGTTTGTCACTCATACCTAAATAAGCAATCATGCCGTATGCCTGTTTCGTAACTCTTTCGAGGTCGTTCATGGCACCGGTAGAGATGCGTCCGATGAACAGATCTTCGGCTGCACGTCCTCCGAGGGTAGCACACATTTCATCAAGCATTTGCTCTTTAGTAGTGATCTGACGTTCTTCCGGCAGATACCAGGCGGCACCCAATGCACGTCCGCGGGGAACAATCGTTACTTTGATCAATGGATTTGCGTATTCCAGCAACCACGAAATAGAGGCGTGTCCTGCTTCATGCAAGGCAATCGAGCGTCTTTCCGCTTCTGTAGTAATCTTGGTCTTCTTTTCCAGACCACCGATGATACGGTCTACCGCATCCAAAAAATCCTGCTTGCCTACAAATTTCTTTCCGTGACGGGCTGCGATCAGCGCAGCTTCATTGCAGACATTCGCAATGTCCGCACCGGAGAATCCCGGAGTCTGACGTGCCAGCAAATCTACATCTACTGTATCGTCTATCTTGATCGGGCGCAGGTGTACGCCGAATACTTCTTTACGCTCGTTCAAGTCCGGTAAATCAACGTGTATCT
>OJNH01000645.1_pt1 | contig 30134 bp, 19 predicted proteins | sample 1597361 | NCBI WGS metagenome assembly OJNH01 (sample SAMEA2452136, study PRJEB22498) | human gut metagenome | biome: human feces; feature: human gut; material: feces | place: Australia | collected 2012
GAGCACAACCTTGCCAAGGTTGGGGTCGCGAGTTCGAGTCTCGTTTTCCGCTCTTGGAAATTCATCGTGAGATGGGTTTCCTTTTTTTGTATATACTATACTCAGCATGAATATAGTGATAGGGGTAAGTTTTATAGTCGTTTGAATATTGGGGGTGAAAATTTCGTTCTGTATGGAAAAAGATAAATTTCGGTTCGATTCCTATGTTGATGCAGACTGGCTGGTTGGCTCGTATGAATATATGAATGAAGGATAATGAAAAAAATCAGCGAAAACCAGAATTTGATATTTGTACGATTATGGTTCTCGCTGACTTCTGTTTTTTAAGCTGTTGTTTCTTGTTTTCGTTTCTGATATAGCTGGTATGAGTTGTATATGTTATGCCATACACTGTAAAAACCACCGGCTATGGCCGTAACTGGTGTGAGAAATGTATATCCCATCCAAATGGCAAATACCGTGTTTTTTTGTCCTAAGGCTTGGGCTGCACTGATGGGATCATGATGTTTAATGCCAATACGGCGTCCCAGCCAGAATTGTATGGCGCAAGATAGAAGTGAGACGCCTGCTAATCCCAACTGGTAACCATAACTGACATCGCTGTGTACGATACTTTTTACGGTGACTCCTATAGCTATGGCCAAGGCTACAGCCCAAAGATAGAATGCCAGGTCCTTGCATTGCAGTATGATCTTGTGAAACGTTGGCAAAAAATAGCGGGTGAGAACAGCTGCCAGAAAAGGACAAAACAAAAGAGGAAATACTTTGCCTAAAATTAGAGAAAATGAAATGCCGAATGTCAGTTCCGGATGAGGATGTACCAATGGAATGATGATGGGTACTATCAAGGCTGTAGTCATATTAATAAGTATGGTATAACTGGTCAGACTGGCGGCATCTCCTCCTAATTTGCCGGTTACTACAGCTGCTGCTGTAGCTGTAGGGCAAATGAGGCATAGCATGGCTCCTTCAATCAGTACTTGTCCGGGTAAATTGGGGTAGATGATAATAATGCCTGCAAGTAGGGCGAAACTGAGGCTTTGTATGAGCAACAACCAAAGATGCCATCTGGTAGGGCGTAATTCCTTGGGATCTACTTTACAGAATGTAATGTACAACATGGAAAATATCAGCGTTGGCTGAATGATGTTGATTAATTGGTTGACAAATGGCTTAGTACACGCTAATGCCGGAATATTGACATACACAAAGTAAGACAGGGCACCGATGCACATGGCTATCGGAAGTGTCCAATTTTTAATGAATTGAATGATTTTCATTGCATTATTGTTGTTTTTTGTTGAAGCAAAGTTACAATTTTATCATCTTTTATACGAAAAAACAAACTATAATTTGTATTGTAACAATAAAATTTCTAATTTTGCAAAAATATAGGGATTATTATTGATATTGTGGTATAATTACCAGTATTTATGGTACTTATAAGTTATTTGTAATGAATTTATATATTCGCTATTTCGATGAAGAATGTGTAGTAAGTTCCGTTGAGGAAGCTTTTGATTTTTTGTCTTCTTTGCCGGGAATTACGCTCGATGAGTATTTTATGAATGACCTGCGTCAATACATGGAGAGTCCGATGCCTTATCCTAAACGTTATAAGGTGCGCCCCCGTGTATATTTCATAGTAATCAAGACAACTGCCTCTACATTGGCAGAATTTAAAGTGAATGGAGGTAAGAATGCATCTGCTGCATCATCTGATATGAAAGACCCTGCTTTGAACAAGGTCTCTGCAGATCGTCCCGGGTGGTATGAAGGAGAGATTCAGTTTAAGCGAGTGGTGCTTATTCCGGGAACAAATAAATTCCAATATCAGGATACACGTTTCAGAGCACGTTGTAAGGCGCATAATGCTCAGGAATGTTATTCTCGTATAATAGATTATCTCCGTTCACGTCAGGATATTGATCCAAGAAGTCAGTTCCCTTCTGCCAAAGGAAAGAATTTCAGATATACTTATTTGGGTATGTCTAATGTTGAAAACTGATGCGGGCTGGAAGAATTGAGGCTTAATAATTGAAATGTGATGCATATTAATGGTCGGATAAAAAAAATTGCAGCTGTACATGATTTGTCTGGTGTGGGGCGTGTTTCACTGACGGCTGTCATTCCCATTTTGTCGTCAATGGGATTTCAGGTTTGTCCGTTACCTACGGCTGTACTCTCTAATCATACGCAGTATCCGGATTATTCGCTTTTGGATTTGACGGAAGAAATGCAGCGTATTGTAGAGAAGTGGAAAAAAATGGATGTACATTTCGATACCTTTTACAGTGGTTATCTGGCTTCATCACGTCAGATTAAAATCGTAGAGGATCTTATTGCTTACTTCAGACGTCCGTCTGATCTGGTGGTTGTTGATCCTGTGATGGGAGATAATGGCAAACTGTATGTCGGTATGGGACAGGATATGGTAGAGGAGATGAAGGAGTTTATCCGATATGCAGATGTAATCACACCTAATTTGACAGAAATGTTTCTGTTGTTGGGCGAGCCGGAAATTCCTGATGTACTGACCGATCAGATTTTGAAGGCCGGACTAAAATCTCTTTCGGATAAAGGTCCGGAAATTGTTATTGTGACAAGTGTTCCGGTTGCGGACAATCCTCATTTGACTTCCGTATATGCTTACAATCGGATTGGTGGTCGCTTTTGGAAAGTAACGTGTCCATATTTGCCTGCCCATTATCCTGGTACAGGAGATGCCTTTACCAGTGTGATTACAGGAGCACTTATGCAAGGTGACAGCTTGCCTATAGCTTTGGATCGGGCTACCCAGTTTATATTGCAGGGTATTCGGGCTACTTTTGGTTACGAATATAATAATCTGGAAGGAATAATGCTTGAAAAAGTACTTCATAACCTGGATATGCCGATACAGGTCAGCAGTTATGAGCTTGTAGAATAGTATGGAAAGGTTTTTAAAACAGCGGGCCGGATTTATCGTTTGGGATTATCCGGCCCGCTGTTTTTTTGTTTAGAGATTTAAGGCTCTATTTTTTTGCCGAAAGGTGATAGGGCGAGGGCGGCCAGTTTGAAATGTTGTGTGCCAAATGGTATTCCTATAATGGTAATATAGAGTAAAACCCCAAAAAGCAGATGTGTCAGGCATATCCAAATGCCTCCTATGAATATCCAGATAATGTTCATCAGTAGAGACAGGCAACTGTTTGAGGTTTCGGATGGAGTGACTTGTTTGCCAAATGGCCAAAGTGCCAGTATACCTATTTTCAAGGTTTGTAGTCCGAAGGGAATGCCAATGATGGTGATCATCAGACCGACGCTGGATATCAAATATTCTATGGCGGTGGCTAAGCCTCCGAAAATGAGCCACAGGAGATTAAGGATAATTTTCATGATTTGTTGTTGTTTGGTTGTTATGTTAATGATTGAGGGCTGTCGTTATGAGACTGGTTGATTTGAAAAGCCCTTTGAGTATTTATCTTTTGGGGCGACTCTTGTTCCTTATCGTGGATAAGCAGTAGTTTGTCACCAATGTGTAATTCCATTCTGCCGTTTGGGATGATGTATTCATTCTGTCGTTTGATAAGTATGACAAGTGTTTTAGGTGGTAGTTCCATATCCATTAATCTGTTGCCATGACGTAGCATGTCATGGCTGAGTGTAATATCTGTCAACTGGCTATCGATTTCATCAGGAAGTTCTACACCAAAATCATTACCTTCTTTTTCGAGTGGCATGTCGAGATGAAGCCATTTGGCAACAGTGGAAATGGTGGTGCCTTGAATTGTCAGGGATAGTAAGGTAATAAAGAATACGATGTTGAATAAGACATGTGAACCTTCGACATGAGCAAGTACGGGATATGTGGCAAAAATAATCGGTACAGCACCACGTAGTCCGACCCATGAAATGAAAATTTTAGATTTGAAAGTGAGTTGTCGGAAAGGTAGAAGGCATAGCATGACACTCAGTGGTCTGGCTACAATAATCATAAAAATGCCTATAAGAAGTGCAATGTGGGCAATGTCCAGCATCTCATGTGGGTTGACTAATAGGCCGAGAGTAAGGAACAGGATGATTTGGAACAGCCAGGTCATACCGTTCATGAAAGTATTGATTTCCTTTCTGTTGACAATTCTTGAATTTCCGACTACGATACCGGTAATATAGACCGCCAGATAACCGTTACCGTGAAGTCTGTCGGTAATGGTAAACGTGAAAAAGACGATGCTGAGTAATAATATGGGGTATAGTGAACTGTTGGATAAATCTATTCGGTTGATGATCCATACGCTCAAACGGCCTAATGCATATCCGATAACACAGCCGAAAAAGAACTGTATGCCTAAATCTTTGATGACATTAAGGAAGTTGGCTTCATTTGTGGTGATAATTTGTATCAGGATAATAGTAAGCATATAGGCCATCGGGTCATTACTTCCACTTTCCAGTTCCAATGTTGGGCGAAGGTTATTCTTGAGATTCATTTTCTGTGAACGGAGTAAGTTGAAAACCGAGGCAGAATCAGTGGATGACATTGTGGCAGCCAGGAGCATGGCGCCAATGATTGAAATATGGACGTGCTGGCTGTTCCAGCCTGAAATGAAATAAATGAAGGTACCTGTAAATAAGGTTGTGAGAAGAACTCCTACTGTAGAAAGCATAATACCTTCTGTCAGTATGGGGCGTATTTCATTGAATTTGGTTTCCATGCCTCCGGTGAAAAGAATAATGCTGAGTGCTACCATTCCGATAAACTGAGCATCTTCAGCGCTGTTGAACTGGAGGCCGAGACCGTCGCTGCCAAACAACATGCCGACCAGGAGGAATAAAAGTAATGTTGGAATACCAAAACGGTATCCTGTCTTACTGATGATGATACTGAAAAAAATAAGGATAGAACCTATTAACAAGATGTTCTCTGCGTTAAAAACCATATTGTGATAGTATAAATAGTTATAGATCCAAACAAATATACGGTTTAATTTCCTATTTTAGAAATTTGATAATTAAAGCCTGTAACATCAGTTATGGTATATTTTTGAAGAATATTGTCCTGAATAGGCAGAGATCGTTGTAGTATGGTGAGAAACAGTTTTTTTGAATAAATCATGATTTGTGTTAGAATATTGATTATCAGTAAATTATAAATAAACTGAATCAATAAAGCCCTGTTTAATAACATTTATTTTCGAATTTTAACTTATTTAAATGAGTGAAATGGCGTACTTAAACGTAATAAACATAAAAACTCGTAAATATGTATAGGATCATTTTATTGTTTTTATTAGGATGGATGGCCTTGTCGTCAAGTGCAAGGATTGTGGTTTATCCGCACATTGAAGACAAGGCGTTGAAGGAGAATACAACCTATCAGGTGTTTGTCAGGTCTTTGGATCAGGATGAGGAATGGCAGGAATTACAGGTGCTGGAGGTTGGAGTGGACATGGATACACGTCAGACTGCAGCCATGGCTCAGTTTGATACGGATGAACCGGTATGTGTAAGGATTGTCAACCGACGGCAATTTTCAAATGTGCTTATTCGTCCTACCGTACATCAGATAACCGCTAAACGTGTTGGTGAGGATCAGGTTGAATTCATATTGGATCAACCAAGGAAGCTCAGTGTAGAATTTGATGGCGACAGATTTCATAATCTTCATATTTTTGCCAACATGGTAGAGAAAGAGGTATATGATGGCAAACCCGATAAGGATGTAATTGTATGGAATAATAGTGCACAGGATATTTTCCGCAAGAATTGCAAGCTGATTTATTTTGGTCCTGGAGTTCATCAGCCAAAGGATCTTCCTAATAATGAAATCAGTATACCTAGTAATTGTACTGTCTATCTGGCACCTGGAGCATTGCTGAAAGCCAAGCTGAAGCTTGATCGGGTCAAGAATGTGCGGATTGTAGGGCGCGGGTATCTGTTCCAACCCTTGCGGGGAATTGAGATTACCGGTTCCAGACATATTCTGGTTGACGGACTGACAGTGCTTAATCCGCAACATTATACTGTAATGGGAGGTGACAGCAGGGATGTTGTTATTCGTAATGTCAAAAGCTTTTCTGATCGTGGATGGAGTGACGGAATAGATCTGATGTGTTGCAAGGATTGGCTTATTGATGATGTGTTTTTGCGTACCAGTGATGATTGTTTGGCATTTTACAATCACCGTTGGTGGAATTGGGGGGATTCTCGTAATCTGACTGTTCAGAACAGCGTGTTGTGGGCCGATGTTGCTCATGCCATACATGTAGGATTACATGGAGACGATTTGTCTGATAAGGGTGAGATGATCAGCAAGGTGAAGTTTAAGAATATTGATATTCTCAATGTTGATGAAGATGATGATCTTTATCGCGGAATAATGGCGGTATGCAGTGGGGATAAGAATAGAGTAAAGGATATTTTGTTTGAGGATATCCGTGTGGAGGATTGCGAGGAGGCACGACTCGTAGATATCCGTGTGATATATAATCAGAAGTATAATCGGTTTCCTGGCGGGCGTATAGAAAATATAGTATTTAAGAATATCAGTTATCGTGGTGACGCCGGAAGTTTGTCGCCTTCAAGGATTATGGGTTATGACCTTCAGTCTGACGTGAAAGGGGTGTTCATCAAAAATATGACGGTTAATGGAAAGAAAATGGGTAAAGAAGATTTTGAGGTTAACAAGTTTGTGTCAGGTCTGGTTTGTGAGTGATAACTCACGGCCAGTGCCCGTCACGGGCATAAAGGCTGCAAGCGGTCTTGTGTATGGATGGTCTGTTAGGATAATCTGATTGGTTTGTGGCAATGAAGTTGGGAGAGTGGTTTCTTATTAAATATAAATAGTTTGAAAAAAGGTCGGATATGTATTATTTTGATATTATCTTGCCTTAAAACATGACATATTGTATGTGGTTTCATTTTTTATATTACATAAATAAAAAATAATTGGGCAGTTTTTGTTCTTTTTTGTATCTTTGCACGCTAAATAAGGTTTAAGAAAATCGATATAAATGGAACAGTTGAAGCATGAGTGCGGTGTAGCAATGATTCGTTTGTTGAAGCCGTTGACCTATTATCAGGAAAAATATGGGACATGGATGTATGGTTTGAACAAGCTGTATTTGCTCATGGAAAAACAGCATAATCGGGGTCAGGAAGGTGCCGGCTTGGCATGTGTTAAAATGAAATCCAATCCGGGTGAAGAGTACATGTTTCGTGAGCGTGCTTTAGGAACAGGAGCCATTACGGAAATCTTTTCTGTTATTCAAAGCAAATTCAAGGATCTTACTGCAGAACAGATGAAGGATGCGACGTTTGCAGAAAGTTGTTTGCCTTTTGTCGGTGAAATTTATATGGGCCACCTTCGGTATTCTACTACCGGAAAGAGTGGCCTTTCTTATGTCCATCCGTTTTTGCGCCGAAATAACTGGCGTGCCAAGAATCTGGCCTTATGCGGAAATTTCAATTTGACGAATGTAGATGAAGTTTTTCAGGAAATCACGTCAAAGGGACAGCATCCCCGTATTTTTTCGGATACTTATATTATGTTGGAACAAGTCGGTCACCGTCTGGATCGTGAAAGTGAACGGCTTTTTCAGGAAGCTTTGGAAAAAGGAATGTCCGGTATGGATATTACCTCGTATATAGAAGAGCATATAGATGTCAATAATGTACTCCGTACTTCCAGTCCGTTTTGGGATGGCGGTTATGTGGTTTGTGGCTTGACAGGTAGCGGTGAGATGTTTGCCATGCGTGATCCGTGGGGTATTCGTCCTGCTTTTTGGTACAAGGATGATGAGGTCTTGGTTGTAGCTTCTGAACGTCCGGTCATACAGACTACGTTTGACGTGGATGTCGAAAGCGTGAAGGAACTTGCTCCGGGACAGGCTCTCAGCGTACGTAAGAACGGTACAGTCCGTTTGGAGCAGATTTTGCCACAACGTGAGGTTAAAGCCTGTTCGTTCGAACGGATCTATTTTAGCCGTGGAAGTGACCGTGATATATATTTGGAAAGAAAGGCATTGGGAATGCAGTTGCGTGATTCCATTTTGAAGGCTGTGGATAATGATATCCAGAATACAGTCTTTTCCTTCATACCCAATACGGCAGAGGTGGCATTTTATGGCATGCTGGATGGTTTCAAGGCTTATTTGAATCAAAGTAAAATCAAACAGATTGAGAGTCTGGGGCACCAGCCTACTCATGAAGAACTTGAATCAATATTGAATCAGTATATACGTAGTGAAAAGGTCGCCATCAAGGATATCAAGTTGCGTACTTTTATTACGGAGGGTAACAGCCGCAATGATTTGGCTGCGCATGTGTATGACATTACCTATGGCAGCGTGCGTGCCAAGGAAGATAATCTGGTTATCATTGATGACAGTATTGTACGTGGTACCACTCTCAAGGAGAGTATTATCCGAATATTGGATCGTCTTCATCCCAAGAAGATCGTACTGGTGTCATCTTCACCCCAAGTGAGATATCCTGATTATTACGGTATTGACATGTCCAACATGAATGAGTTTATTGCATTCAGGGCTGCAATCGAACTGTTGAAGGAACGTGGTATGACGTCTGTCATTGATGAAGTTTACAGAAAGAGTCTGGCACAACGTTCTTTGCCAAAAGAAGAAATGACTAACTATGTAAAAGAGATCTACCAGCCATTCTCAGATGAGGAGATTTCTGCAAAAATGGTAGAGATGTTACGTCCGAAAGGTGTGACTACGCCTATAGAAATTGTATACCAGACCTTGGACGGTTTGCACAAGGCATGTCCGAACCATCGCGGCGACTGGTACTTTAGTGGAGATTATCCCACTCCTGGCGGCGTAAAACTGGTCAACAAGGCATTTATAGATTATTATGAAACGGTGTATCACCATTCAAACACAAACAAATAAAGATAGTTTCCTAAGATGAGAAATGTGACACTTATCCTTGACGACGGGAGCCGTTTTCACGGCAAGTCGTTCGGTTATGAGAAACCGGTAGCGGGCGAAGTGGTTTTTAATACCGCGATGATGGGATATCCTGAAAGTTTGACGGATCCTTCTTATGCTGGTCAGTTAATGACACTGACTTATCCTTTGGTCGGCAACTATGGTGTTCCTCCTTTTACGATGGAAGCCAACGGATTGGCTACATTTATGGAGAGCGACAAAATTTATGCCAGTGCCATTATTGTGAGTGATTACAGTGAAGCCTACAGCCATTGGAATGCTAAGGAAAGTCTGGCCGACTGGCTGAAACGGGAACAGGTACCCGGTATTACCGGCATCGACACCCGCGAACTCACAAAGGTTCTCCGTGAACATGGTGTGATGATGGGAAAAATCGTGTTTGATGATGAACCGGACCGTATACCGGAGGCCAATTACAGCGGTGTGAATTTTGTGGATCAGGTTTCATGTAAAGAAATCATCCGTTATAATGAAGGTGCAGGCAAGAAGGTCGTGCTGGTGGACTGTGGTGTGAAGCATAACATTATCCGTTGCCTGTTGAGACGCGGGGTAGAAGTCATTCGTGTACCATGGAATTATGACTTTAATGATCTGGAATTTGATGGTTTGTTCCTGGCCAACGGACCGGGTGACCCCGATACATGTGAAGAAGCTGTAGCTAATATCCGTAAATTCCTGGCTAATCCGAAAGTTCGTCCGTGTATGGGTATCTGTATGGGTAACCAGCTTTTGAGCAAGGCTGCAGGAGCCCGGATCTACAAACTTAAATATGGTCACCGTAGCCACAATCAGCCTGTAAGAATGGTTGGTACAAACAAGTGCTTTATAACGAGCCAGAATCATGGATATGCCGTAGATCAGGAAACATTGGGTGCAGATTGGGAACCATACTTCATCAATATGAATGACGGTTCTAATGAAGGTGTGCGTCATCGTGTGAATCCTTGGTTTAGTGCCCAGTTCCATCCGGAAGCTTGCAGCGGTCCGGTAGACACAGAATTCTTGTTCGATGATTTTGTAAATTTGCTCAATAAGTAAGACGGTTATGATAGATAAAAATATAAATAAAGTTTTGTTGCTGGGTTCCGGTGCATTGAAGATCGGAGAGGCCGGCGAATTTGATTATTCTGGTTCACAGGCCCTCAAGGCATTGAAGGAAGAGGGTATTCAGACAGTTCTTATCAACCCCAACATTGCGACTGTGCAGACGAGTGAAGGCGTGGCTGACCAGATCTATTTCTTGCCGGTTACACCGTTTTTTGTAGAAAAGGTGATCGAAAAGGAGCGTCCACAAGGCATTTTGCTGGCCTTTGGCGGTCAGACAGCTTTGAATTGTGGTGTGTCTCTCTACAAGGATGGTATATTGGAGAAATATAATGTGCAGGTATTGGGTACTCCGGTGCAGGCCATTATCGATACGGAAGACCGTGAACTCTTTGTCAAGAAACTCGATGAGATAGATGTCAAGACCATCAAGAGTCATGCTTGCGAAAATATAGAAGAAGCCAGAAAGGCGGCAGCTTCGCTGGGTTATCCGGTGATTATCCGTGCGGCTTATGCTTTGGGCGGATTAGGCTCCGGATTCTGTGATAATGAGGAGGAACTCAATAAATTGGCAGAAAAGGCCTTCTCTTTCTCTCCGCAGGTACTGGTAGAAAAGAGTCTTAAGGGATGGAAGGAGATTGAATATGAAGTAGTGCGCGACCGTTATGACAATTGCATCACGGTATGTAATATGGAGAACTTCGACCCTCTGGGTATTCATACAGGAGAAAGTATTGTCGTTGCTCCGTCTCAGACCCTGACCAACTCGGAATATCACAAGCTCCGCGCATTGAGTATCAAGATTATCCGTCATATCGGTATTGTGGGCGAATGTAACGTACAGTATGCTTTCGATCCGGAATCAGAAGATTATCGTGTCATTGAGGTTAATGCTCGTCTGAGCCGTTCTTCTGCATTGGCTTCCAAGGCGACCGGTTATCCGCTGGCTTTTGTGGCAGCCAAGTTAGGACTTGGTTACGGACTGTTTGAACTGAAAAACTCAGTAACCAGAACGACTTCAGCCTTCTTTGAGCCGGCACTGGATTATGTGGTATGTAAGATCCCTCGTTGGGATTTGGGTAAATTCCGTGGTGTCGACCGTGAATTGGGTTCTTCCATGAAGTCTGTGGGTGAGGTCATGGCAATCGGCCGTACTTTTGAAGAAGCCATTCAGAAAGGTTTGCGTATGATCGGTCAGGGTATGCATGGTTTCGTGGAAAACAAAGAGTTGGAGATTGCCGATATCGATTCTGCTTTGCGTGAGCCGACAGACAAACGAATTTTCATTATCTCAAAAGCGTTGTCACAAGGATATACGCTCGATCAGATCCACGAATTGACCAAGATCGACAAATGGTTCCTTCGCAAGCTTCAGAATATCAAGGATACGTCAAAGGCATTGCATGCATGCAAGAACATCAATGTGTTGGACAATGAATTGCTGAGAAAAGCCAAGATCCAGGGATTTACCGATTTCCAGATTGCCCGTGCCTTGGGAATGGAAGAAGAAATGGATATAGAGGTGGCAGCTTTGATTGTCAGAAATCGCAGAAAGGCTGCCGGTATCATACCGGTAGTGAAGCAGATTGATACACTGGCTGCAGAATATCCGGCACAGACCAATTATCTGTATCTCACTTACAGTGGTGTTGCAAATGATATCGTTTACGAACAGGATAAGCGCAGCATTGTTGTTTTGGGTTCCGGTGCTTACCGAATCGGTTCTTCTGTTGAGTTCGACTGGTGTGGTGTTCAGGCTTTGAATACAATCCGTAAGGAAGGATACCGTTCGGTAATGATCAATTATAATCCTGAAACGGTATCTACGGATTATGACATGTGTGACCGTCTCTATTTTGATGAGCTGACATTCGAACGCGTATTGGATATCCTTGATCTGGAATGTCCGAAGGGTGTAATTGTCAGCACGGGAGGTCAGATTCCAAACAATCTGGCCATGCGTCTGGATCAGCAGCGTGTACCTATTCTCGGCACTACGGCACAGAGTATTGATAATGCTGAAGACCGCGAAAAGTTCTCAGCCATGTTGAACCGGATTGGTGTGGATCAGCCGGAGTGGAGTGCCCTGACCAACATGGAAGATGTAGACCGCTTTATTGAGAAGGTTGGTTTCCCTGTGTTGGTTCGTCCGTCTTATGTATTGTCTGGTGCGGCAATGAATGTATGCTCCAATCAGGAAGAACTTGAGCGTTTCCTGAAACTGGCAGCCAATGTTTCGCAGAAGCATCCTGTGGTGATCAGTAAGTTCCTTCAGCATGCCAAGGAAGTGGAGATGGATGCCGTAGCCCGCAATGGTGAGATCATTGCTTATGCCATCAGTGAACATATTGAGTTTGCGGGTGTGCATTCAGGTGATGCCACCATTCAGTTCCCGGCACAGAAACTGTATGTAGAGACCGTACGTCGGATCAAGAGAATTTCCGGACAGATCGCCAAGGAGTTGAAGATCAGCGGTCCGTTTAATATCCAGTTCCTGGCGCGTGACAATGATATTAAGGTGATCGAATGTAACCTGCGTGCTTCAAGAAGCTTCCCGTTCGTGAGCAAGGTATTGAAGATCAACCTGATTGAACTGGCTACTAAGGTCATGTTGGGTCTTCCGGTAGAGAAACCGCACAAGAGCCTCTTTGATTTCGACTATGTGGGCATCAAGGCCAGTCAGTTCTCGTTCAACCGTTTGCAGAAAGCCGATCCGGTTCTGGGCGTGGATATGGCTTCAACAGGTGAGGTTGGTTGCTTGGGTGATGAGACCGGCAGTGCATTGCTTAACGCCATGCTTTCCGTAGGACAGCGTATACCTAAGAAGAATATTCTGCTTTCAACGGGTGGAGCCAAACAAAAGGCTGAAATGCTCGATGCGGCGCGGACGTTGAAAGAGCACGGTTATAATCTTTATGCTACTGGTGGTACCAGCCGTTATCTTACAGAAAACGGAATAGAAAACACCTTGGTATATTGGCCAAGCGAGTCTTGGGAGCCTCAGGCTTTGACCATGCTTCATCGTCGTGAAATAGATATGGTGGTAAATATTCCGAAGGACCTGACGGCAGGAGAATTGAGTAACGGATATAAAATCCGTCGTGCGGCAGTCGATCTCAATATTCCGCTCATAACCAATTCCCGTCTGGCAAGTGCATTCATTCAGGCCTTTTGTCACATCAAAATGGAAGATTTGCCAATAAAAAGTTGGTCAGAATATAAGTAAACCTATAAAAAAAGGTTAACTTTGTGCTCTGAACCATAAAATGATACATTAATGACAGAAGCAACAAATATCTATCCGATATATGATAAAATGATGACCCGCGCTGACAAGGAGAAACTCCTTGGACAGCGCGGTGTCATGATTTGGTTTACCGGACTTTCCGGATCCGGAAAAAGTACGGTAGCTTTGGGTGTGGAGCGTGAGCTTCATAAACGTGGGGTCTTATGCCGTATTCTGGACGGAGACAATATCCGTAGCGGCATCAACAAGAACCTGGGTTTTTCGGCTGATGACCGAAAGGAAAATATCCGTCGTATTGCCGAAGTCGGAAAGCTGTTTGTCGATACGGGAATAGTCACACTGGCTGCATTTATAAGCCCTACCAACGAGTCACGGCAGATGGCTGCCGGAATTATCGGTATGGAAGACTTTAAGGAAGTGTATATTTCCACACCGCTTGAGATGTGTGAGAAACGTGATGTAAAAGGGCTGTATGCCCGTGCGCGGAGAGGAGATATCCAGAATTTCACAGGGATCAGTGCACCGTTTGAAGTGCCCGAGAATCCGGCCTTGTCGTTGGATACTTCTGTGCTTTCTCTTGAAGAGTGTGTAAATAAAGTGTTGGAATTAATATTGAAAACTACAAATAAATAATTGGATTATGGCAGAGTACAAATTAAGCCATTTGCAGGAATTGGAAGCAGAGTCCATTCACATTATTCGTGAAGTGGCTGCTGAATTCGAAAATCCTGTGATGTTATATTCTATCGGTAAGGACTCTTCCGTGATGGTTCGTTTGGCAGAGAAAGCCTTTGCGCCTGGAAAAGTTCCGTTTCCGCTGATGCATATTGACTCTAAGTGGAAGTTTAAGGAGATGATTCAGTTCCGCGATGATTATGCGCGCAAATATGGCTGGAATCTGATTGTCGAATCAAATATGGAAGCGTTTAAGGCTGGAGTAGGGCCGTTTACGCATGGCAGCAAAGTGCATACGGACCTGATGAAGACCAAAGCGCTTTTGGATGCATTGGCCAAGTATAAGTTTGATGCAGCATTTGGCGGTGCACGTCGTGATGAAGAAAAGAGCCGTGCCAAAGAACGCATATTCTCTTTCCGTGACCAGTTCCAGCAGTGGGACCCGAAGAATCAGCGTCCGGAATTGTGGGACATATACAACAGCCGTATACACAAAGGAGAGAGTATCAGAGTATTCCCTTTGAGCAACTGGACTGAGCTTGATATCTGGCAGTATATCCGCCTGGAAAACATACCGATCGTGCCGCTGTATTTTGCCAAGGAACGTCCTGTGGTCAATATAGACGGCCAGCTTATTATGCCGGATGACGACCGTTTGCCTGAGAAGTATCGTGACAAGATAGAAATGCGTAAGATCCGTTTCCGTACATTGGGATGCTGGCCGCTTACTGGAGCTATCGAAAGTGAGGCTGATACGATAGAGAAAATCGTAGAAGAGATGATGACTACAACCAAGAGCGAGCGTACGACCCGTGTGATCGATTTCGACCAGGAAGCATCCATGGAACAGAAGAAACGTGAAGGCTATTTCTAAAAATGGAGGAGACAAAACTATGACAATTACAGATATAAAAGCATTTTTGGATCAGGACGAAAAGAAAGATCTTCTTCGCCTGCTGACTGCCGGTTCGGTTGATGATGGCAAGTCTACCCTGATAGGCCGTTTGTTGTTTGACAGCAAGAAATTGTACGAAGACCAGTTGCAGGCATTGGAACGCGACAGTAAACGCGTGGGTAATGCCGGCGACCATATTGACTACGCACTCCTTCTTGACGGTTTGAAGGCTGAACGTGAGGAAGGTATCACAATCGATGTGGCTTACCGTTATTTCTCTACCAATCAGCGTAAGTTTATCATCGCCGACACTCCGGGACATGAGCAGTATACCCGTAACATGATTACGGGCGGTTCAACGGCCAATCTGGCTATCATCCTTGTGGATGCCCGTACGGGCGTAATTACGCAGACCCGCCGTCATACTTTCCTGGTTTCGTTGTTGGGTATCAAACACATCGTGCTGGCAGTCAACAAGATGGATTTGGTCGATTTTGACGAGTCCGTATTCAATGCCATTGTCGAAGAGTATAAGGCACTGACAGACCGTTTGAACATAGAGGATGTCACTTGTTTCCCGTTGTCTGCACTGGACGGTGACAACGTGGTGGAGAAGTCAGAACGTACGCCATGGTATGAAGGACCGGCATTGTTGGATTTCCTGGAAAACGTGCCTATTCATACGGACCGCAATATGACAGATTTCCGCTATCCGGTACAATATGTGCTTCGTCCGAATCTGGATTTCCGCGGATTTTGTGGCAAGATAGCTTCAGGTGTAGTTCATAAGGGTGATGAGATTATGGCTTTGCCTTCACGCAAGGTTTCTCATGTCAAGGAGATCGTCACTTACGATGGAAATCTGGATGAGGCTTTCTGTCCGCAGAGCGTAACCCTGACTTTGGAAGATGAGATTGATATATCTCGTGGTGAAATGTTGGTGCATCCGGATAACCTGCCCGAAATAGGTCGTCATTTTGAGACGATGTTGGTATGGATGGACGAGGAGCCAATGGACAGAAGCAAACAGTTCTATCTCAAGCATAATACCAATACGACCAGAGCTACTGTTGACGAAATCTGTTATCAGGTGGATGTCAACACCATGGAGCAGCATCCGGCTGATGGCTTTAAATTGAATGAGATCGGAAGGGTGAAAATTACCACAGCCAAGACCTTGTTTTATGATGCTTATCAGAAGAACAGGGCTACGGGTTCGTTTATCCTGATTGATCCGATTACCAACAATACGAGCGCAGTGGGTATGATTATCGGTCCTACCGATGCCAAGGATATTGACGTGGAACGTCTTCCTGAGCTTAATCTGCCTAAGTTGGGCATAGGTCCCGAACATTACGAAGCCATTGAGAAGGCCGTGAAGGATCTGGAACGTCAGGGCATTGCCATTGAGATAATTAAAGAGTAAGCATCATTTATTTAATAATGTTATGGGTCTATTAGAGTTCAGCAAACTGCCGGTTAATACGCTGGTTGGAGCAGATTGGGACACCTTTAAGAAGATGACCGAAGGGCAGATTATCGAAAGTAAGTACCGCCATAAGTATTATCTTACAAAGAGTGTTTGCCGTATTTTGAGTCCGTTGGCAGCCGTGCAGGATAACAAATATCAGAAACTGCTTGCAGAAAAGCCGCTTGAGAATGATCCGCTTTTCATTCTTGGTCACTGGCGTAGCGGTACAACCTTTGTGCATAATATTTTTGCACAGGACAAGCATTTCGGTTACACCACGACTTATCAGACAGTATTTCCTCATCTGATGATGTTCGGTCAGCCGATGTTCAAGAAAACAATGGGTTGGCTGATGCCGGATAAGCGTCCTACCGATAATATGGAACTGGCTCCGGATCTGCCGCAGGAGGAAGAGTTTGCACTTTCCAACATGATGCCATATTCTTATTACGATTTCTGGTATTTCCCCAAACGCATGATGGAGTATTGCGACCGTTTCCTTACTTTTGAGAAAATCACGCCGGAAGAATTGGATGTGTTTAAGAAAACATTTGAGAAACTGGTGAAGATTTCTCTTTGGAATACAGGCGGTACGCAGTATCTGTCTAAGAACCCGCCTCATACGGGGCGTGTCAAGGCTTTGGTGGAATTGTTCCCGAATGCCAAGTTTATCTATCTGATGCGTAATCCTTATACCGTATTTGAGAGTACGCGCAGTTTCTTCAACAACACCATCAAACCTCTGGAACTTCAGCATATTTCGGAAGAAGAAATGGAACAGAACATACTGGAAGCCTATACCAGACTGTATAAGGCTTATGAAGAGCAGAAGAAGTTCATTCCGGAGGGTAATCTGTTTGAGGTGAAGTTTGAGGATTTTGAAGCTGACGCTATGGCTACGACACGTAAAGCCTACCAGCTCCTGGACATACCTGGATTTAAGGAGGCAGAACCGGCCATTACGGCTTACCTCAATAAAAAGAAAGGTTACAAGAAGAACAAGTATGAATATAAGCCCCGTACAGTACAGCTTGTCAATGAGCATTGGGGATATGCCCTTAAAGACTGGGGATATGAAATACATCAGTAAGACTGTTTCTGCAATAGCATAAGCGAATAATAATCAGGCCGTATGTTTCACACTTCAATGAAATGTACGGCCTGATATTTTTATGATAGCTGCCAAATAAAGAAAAGCTGCAATGGACGAATGCATTCCATGCAGCTTTTCTGGTTTTGATCGAGTATGAAATGGGTTACCCTCAGATTTTCTTTTTGCCGGAAGGATCAGTTCGTCCTGCCGGTTCTGTAGACTTTTGAGAACAGTTTATGATATCATGTTATCGCAACATAAATTTTAAGGTTCTGCTCGTTCCATCGCTCATTTCATCCACACGGATATAGAAACCGCGTTTGGTCGGTTTGGAAATAAGTTCGCCTCCAATCGTATAATATCTGCTGTGGAGTATGGTGGCTTTCTTTTCTTCGGTATTCAGGATACCGTCAGGCTTGTTTTCTTCTCCAGCTCCAAGATAGTACAGTTTGAAAGAATCGAATATGGTCCAGTCATTCTGGATACCTTCGAACTTCTTCACTCCGATTTTGGCATATTCCTGTCCTTCCTTGACTTCGAAGTACATCTCGTTCTTGTATAGACCTGCACTAAATGCGCCTTGCGCATCAGACATGGCATTGGGTACAAACCAATATTTGATCGGATTTTCTTCCGTGCTCAGATATTCAGCCACGTTGATGTTTTCAGAAGCAGTCGGGTTTTCAGTTCCGTCTTCTATGATAGAGATGAATGGTTTGAAATTTTCCGCACTGTCCATTCCGGCATATAGCATGGTGCGGATGTCTTCTTCATTATCACGATAGTTTTCTGCAGCTTCCTGGGCTGATCCAGAACGATAGAATCCGTTACATTCCAGTTTGTAGAATCCCGGTGCGAGTCCGAAGAAGGTTTGGTAGAGATCGAACTTGCTGTTGTTATAGAATTCATAGGCTGAATAATTGGCCGTATTGCTGGCCCATCCCATGTTGTTTTCTACTTTGATGTTCCAACCTTTTGCACTATTGGTCTCTACACCCGATTCAAGGTCAAATACACTGAATCCCGGGTTGACTATAAGTTTGGTCAGGTCTTTAGGATCGTCTTTGGTTGCACCTTCACATAATTTGTTCTGCACTTCTTCCGTACATCCCTTATTAAGTTGTGACATATACTGGTCTGCTGCTGCAATGGATTCGATTTCATTGAGGTAGATCTTCTCCATTATGATGTCGCACAGATTATAAATATCGCTGAAATCAATGTTTTCAATCGTATTCTCATATTCAGGACAACGGTTGTTGTACATGTCGTTGACCATGTCGTCCAGTTCCTTGATTTTCTGGATGGATTTTTCAGCATAGGCAATAGCTTCTTTCATCTCGGCGACTGAAGCCAGTGCTTTTTCTATATCCGGATTGCTGATGACGGCATTGGCATTCTGAAGCGCTTTCTCCAACATGACAGGAACGTCTGCCGTGTATTGGAACTCATTGCTGCTGATCTTGATGTAGGTTTCGTTGGTCTGGTCGTAAAGACTTTGTACCGTAGGAATATAGTTGACGGCATCATTGCCAAGATAGGTGACACGGAATTCATCGAAAGCAGTCCAGCTTCCTGCCAGTCCGTTAGGATTGGTCATCTTCACTCCGAAACGCAGCTTGCCTTCAGGTGCCACACAAATGATTTCATTCATGTATTCTCCTCTTTCAAAAGCAACTCCTGCACTGTTACGGTCTGTTGCTACATATTTGTTGTCAATTACCGGAATCTGCATATCTGCAGTCTCTCCTTCGTCATTGACAATATACGGCTCTTCGCTACCTCCATCAAAAATATGTTTGACGGCTACTGCATTGTCGTTACCATATAAGCGGGAATATACCACTTTCGTACTTCCTTCTTCCCATCCGTCTATTATTTCCTGATACCACGCCGGACGATAGAATCCTTTCATGGTAATCTTGTATGCTCCGACGGGGATATTGTCAATTTCCTGGTAAACATCGAAGGACTGTGAACCGGCTGACCCGAAATATTGTTCACAAAGTTCGTTGGCACTTGCTGCACCGCCATTCCATCCGCTGACACTGTTATTGGTGAAATCAGGCGAACTGAGTAAACCGTATGCGTCATCTGTCATTCCGCTGTGCAACATGTCTCGTACGTCTTTTTTGAAGATACTGTCTATCTGGGCAGATAATGTGGAGAATTGGCCTGGATCGAATGTACCGTTTTCGTAAGCTTCCAGAATCTGGTCTGTGTAGTCCCATAATCCTATGAATGCATCCGGGTTCGTATCAGATAATTCTGCGTATGGTTCGTAATTATTGATATAAGTATCAAGTTTGTCATTCACAAGAGGTCTGATTTGCTGGTAAATTTTTACATCCTCCGCCAAACTGTCCATACGGTTGATCAAAATAAGACGTATGGCAATCAGACTGTCTTCGTCCAGTTCCGGATTATTCAGGGCATCTTTGGCAAACTGAAGGTCAGTGGCAAATTTTTCAAACCCGGCTTGACTGTATTTGGCTTGTTCATCTTCCAATTTGCTTTGATAAGCTATGGCGTCATCAATGGTCTTTTGCAATCCTTCTTTAGCGAAGTTTGCACTTTTACCAAGGTATTCCAGTTTGAAGTTGTCTACACCTGTCCAGTTGCAATTCGTATTGATCACACGGAAGCCTACAGTAGCCTGTCCTGTAACCACATTGAATGTGACAGAATAAGGTTGTGCTGTAACTGTTCCGTTGATCACACCGGAGTTGGTGGCTTCAACCCGCTCTTCACCGGCACCGCCGTCACCGATGACAAATATACCGGCAGGCGTTTCGGTATTGGTGAGTACATGCGCAGTAATTTTGTATTTACCGTTGGGAAGGTCTTTGACTTCCTGCAGGAGTTGCCAGTTTGGTTGTGGAGAATTGGGAACCCATCTTTCAAAGAATTTGGAGAAGTCCGCTCCATCTGAAGTAGGGTGTGACTGGTTCTGTACCTGGAAGTTGTCCTGTCCAGAAACTGGGTCCTTTTGTGAAACCCATCCAGGCCAGCCGTTCTCAAATGACGGATTAGACATTTTAAACGTCATGTCAATGGGGTTCTCTTCTGTGGCCAGGCTGAGCTGGTATTCGTAGACGAGTTGTTCCAGTTTCTGTTGGGCATTGAGGATTTCTTCCGAAGTAGCAGTCGTACTGTTGTATATGGTTTCAAACTGTTCCAGACTGCCATTATAGTTTTTCTCAACGGCATTTTCGAGCGAAGCCTTAAGTGTCTTTTTGGCTTCAAAAACGGCATAATCCTCTTCAGTAACGAAAGCCCAGTCAAGCATGGCGTTTTCATATCCAGCGGTATTGGTGTCAATCAGTGGTAACACGACCGTATTGGTGATTGTATCAGCCGGATCATAACCTGCGTTATCCCATCCGGCAAAAGCATTGGCATAAAGGCCATCTTGGGCTTCCAGTCCAAATGTGGGATCTTCATCCGGCATTTTGATTCTGTAGGTATCGGCATTGTCATTTTTGGTGATTTTCCAAATATAGTGACCGTCAGCCTGTAGGTTGAAATCAACGAAAGCAGCTGAACCATTACCCAGAACCCAAAGATATTTGGGTTTGCCGCCATTGTAAGCTTCGGCATCCGGCATTTCCATAGTCCACCCTTCAACGCCGAATCTTTCATCTGAATCTTTCTTGATGACAATCTTTTTTCCGGTTTTACCTAAAGATAATTGGGTTCCGTAAGAATTGCCATTGGTCATGAACATTTTGCTGGCAGGATGATATATAAAGTAGGTCCCTTCCGTTTCAAGGTCAATTACGGTTGTTTTGACTGTAGGGTCTTCCCATTCTGTTGCAGCCCAAAGAGGCATTGTTGATAACGTTGCCCCGCAAAGAGCAATGATAGAAAGTAGGTTGTTTTTCATTTTAGATTGTTTTTAATGGTGAGTTGATTAGTTTTTTTATTCGGTGGCAAATTTAGTATAAGGCAAACGGTTGGAAAATGGATAATTTTCTTATTAAATGTATTATTTTATGAGTGTTTAATTGACACAAGATCTGCCTGGTTTACAGATAGTGGAAAATGGGGTAAAAAATGACAAAAACAAAATGATCAATGATCGGATCTGTTCGCTTATATAAATGATATGGATCGTTCCGTTTGCCTGATATCATAAAGAATCCGCAGACAACCATGAGAGTTAATCTGCGGATTCTTGAGGTGGGGAAAGTGTTTGTTAATTAGATCTTATGTATAACAGTTTGTTGTTACAAATATAAATACCAGGCTTTAATCTTAAATTGGCATCATTCTGATTCCCAACATAAATGCCTTGTAAAGTATAAATCTCACCGGTTTTAACGGTATTTTTGCTTATATCATGAACATAGTCAGGTGATTCACCTAAATAACATAATGTAAAATTATTAAAACAACACCAGTCTCCTGATTCTGTTTCGGTTTTTTTGATTCCTAAAGTCACATTGTCATTGTTCAGGTAAGTCACAATCCAGTTTGCATAGCTTGTCGTAGTGTCGGCAAAAAGTGTAGATGCACTTTTCATATTGTCGCAGTATCCGTTCTTGCTTCCTGTCCCTTCGTATTTAATGCTATAGATGGAATTCAGTTCTGTGGTCTTGACTCCGAAGAAAAGTTTGGCTTTGATATCTTCCTTGTTGAATTCATAATAGCTGCCCCCGTTGTTGGCACCCTCTCTGTAAAAACCTTGAACACCGAAAATATAATATCCGGGTTTCAGATTTTCCAGAGTTTGGGAGAAAGTGAAATTCTTGTTATAATATTCAGCACAGCCGTATGAGGCATTGGTAAGTTCCGTGCAGGACCAGCCTTCAGGTTTTTTGGATTTGAAGTCCTGGTAAGTAGTCAGGTCGGCTGAAATATCTTTTCCTTTTTTGATATTTGTCATGATGTAGCTGTTGATTGCGCTGTATACGCGCACTCTCATCTCGTCCATTTCCTGTGCCGTGGCTGTTCTGTTTCTGTAGGTTTCCCATGCCGTATTTATCGTATCAAGCAAAATGTCCGCGTCAGTGAGATCTTCATAATAGACACTTCTGGCTTTGGTGATGGCTTTAAGCAGTTTTTCCTTTTCTATGTCAGTATTTTCTGTCACCTCTATTTCAATACTGTCGGAAGTGATCCTGTTGTATTGGTTGAGGAAAAGCAAGGTATATTTTCCTGAATGTTTGATATCAATCAGATCTATGGATGTATCTCTGTTGAATGAAACAAAACCGCCAGGTCCGTAGATGGCCCATGAACCTCTGCCGTTTGATTGCGGGCCGAATTTGAATGTATTTCCTTTTTTGATTCTGATGGAATCTATTTCAGTCCAGTTGCTTTCATTGATTTTGATATAGGGGGTGATAGTGCTTGCAGGAGCAGAGCAGTTCTTCAACAAGTCGATTTCTGCAATGGAAGTATATGCATTGTTTCCGAATTCACTGTATGCCACAAGACGGATATATCTGGCTGTCACTTCGTTGAAAGCGATTTCTGATTGCCATGTCATCCAGCCTCCTGCAACTGGAGTTCCCCAGTCTTTTCCGTCTTTACTTGTGAAGAAAAGGAAATTCCGGATCACACCGTTGACATCACTGTCCTGTCTTGGTGTACACAATAGTCCCGAGAAAGTATATTCCTGTCCCAGATCGATCTGTATTTCATGAGGATGTCTGTCTACGCCTCCGGAATATTTGGTATGCCACATGGTGTTCTTGTTTCCGTCGAATGCCATGCTGGCCGAATTGGCCTCCTGGCTGCTAACATATTTCAATTTCCAGCCCGTTTTGGGAATGGCGTTATCCAGTGTTTCAGCACGCCATTTTCCTGTTTGCAGGTTAAGGCTCCATTTGTGATAATAATTCATGCGGACATCCGTGCCATTAAATGTAAGAGGCAGCAGGATGGTTTTGGATTCAGCCAGAGAGGGGTCCTGCCATCTGTCGCCGATATAGACGTAGGTGGTACCTTCTGTACCTCTAATCGGCAAAATGCAGGTTGGCTGCGTGTCATAGGTCATTTTGTTGGCGATATTGATTCGGTTTGACCATGGTCCTTTAAGCGAGGTGGCATAAGCGTATTGTCCCTGGTTGGGTTCCCAGCCGGTACAACCGGATGAGAACAGGAAATAGACACCGTCTTTTTTGATAATGACGGGGGCTTCTCTGTATCCGCCTCTCCAAAGAGTGATCACCTGAGTTTTGACATCCAGGTAATCGTCGGTAAGTTCATAAATAATCAGGTCGGCATTATGGTTGGCTGCTGATACGAAATAAGCCTTGTCGTCATCGTCAACGAAAAGATTGTCATCTCTTGACATGTTGCCGAATGGTCTGAAACCCTTGTGGAAAGTGTAGTTGCCGTTGATTTTGTCACAATAAAACACACCCGCTTCTGCCGGTGCGTATGAAGCTCCTTCCCAGTGTAGCCAGACAACATATTGATTGGTCTTTTTGTTATAGATCAGATGGGGACGCTCTATGAATCTGCTGCCGTCCTGCAATTGCGGGCAGGTGTTTTTTGAAATGATCTTATTTTCAAATTTCCAGTTTACAAGGTCTTTTGAGGAGTACATGTTTACGCCACCCTGTACCCGGTCTTCACCTATCATATAAAAGGTGTCTCCGACTTGTAAAAAACCCGAGCCATGGGCTTGCATGTCATTACCGTCAGAATCTCTCCACAAGGCTCCGTTTTGGATTGTTGTCCATTGTGCGTTCACGCGGCAGAAGCCAATGAAGAGGCAAATAAGAAAAAGTAGATGTTTTTTCATGATTTGTTTTGAAATAATATAAGTAATAAAATCTGTGGCAAAGTTAGCCATAATATAATTGGTTTGCGATGTAATAATTTTTTAAAAAGATGTAATATTTTATTGTGGGATAAATTGTACTTTTACTGCTCTTTTGGACAAAGCGTTTAGTTTGAATTTGAGTATGATCCTGTATGAATCTTGGTTGTCTGCATCAAATAGATTTGTAGAAGTATTGTTGCTGATGGCAATCTGCATCCGGTCGGCATGTTCGATTCTGATAGTCAGTTTTTTGTTTTTGTATTTTAATTCGAGCGTGCTGTCATTGACGAAACACGGTCGGGTGGAAGTGACAAAGGTTGAGGTTACGAGTATATCCCGGTCATTACTCTCCAGGGTATCGTTGATTTCCAGATAGCTGTTGTCGACGATAACACCTTCCCGGATTGCTTTTTTGATCCCGTTGCCCAGGGCGGGTGTGAGATCCAGCAATACGCCGGATTTTTCTTCAGAATGATACGTTCCCTTTATGGTCACTTTTCCCTGGACGGCATGTGGGGCGTCATTGATGGACAATGTGCTGTGGGCACGGTTCTGGTATCTGAAAACCTGCCATCTTTGGCTGTTTTGCTTTGTGTCCCAGATATTCAGGTTGTGTTTTTCAAGGGTGTGGTATTCCTGAAGTCCCAGGTCCTTGATCCATCTGATGCCATCGCTTTCGAAAACAAATGAGCCGCCGTCCATGTGGGCATGACTGGTTGAGGCGCTTCCTCCCTTGATTCCGAAATACAGTCCTTTCTGATATTCCCAGTCCGTCCTGATTATGGCCACGGGAGTGACACCTTGTCCGGACCAGGTTTTCCTTGAAGGTTTTCTGATACTTTCATAAGGTGTCTTGTATCCGAATACCATTATCAAAGGTACAAAACGTTTTTCTTCATCCGTAAAGTTTGGGCCATGTTTTTCAAGAAAGTTTTTTTCGTTCCATAACACGGACGGGTCCTTCAGCTGGTGTGCAAACCAGAATAGGACCGGTTGGGCTTGAGGTATTTCGCGTGCATCACCGTAATTGAACGGTTTTCCGGATGATCCGGTCATGAAGTTCATGTAGTAAGCGGAGTTCAGGAACGGACGGCTGATATTGAAGGAAAGGGTGTGGCCGAAAGCCGACTCCATGGCTGCGGCAAGCAGGACATGGAATGTGGTTCCGTATCCCCAGTAATTATAGCCTTCCGGATAATTGCCGTCAGGCAGATAGGTGTCGTGACACAATGTAATGCTTTTTAGTGAACGGCTGATGATTTGTCCGGCCAGTTCTGTTTCATCTTCGTAAATGGCCACTGCGGCATACAGCAGGCCAGCATTACACACCTGGTTCCAGTTGATGGAAGAATTCAGGAACCAGTTGTAGGACGGGTTGAATGACGGTGTGATCGCCTTTTCAACCAGGGCCTTTCTCAGAATCTGTTTCTCCTGTCCGGACAGTTCGTCAAAAAGCCAGTCGTAACCGATGGCGACAGCCATGGCCATTTCGCTGGTGTCAAGGAAATGCGAAGGATTCCAGTCTTTGAAACGGGATACTTCCAGCATCTCGTCTATGGCTCTTTGGGCATACGCTTTCCTGCCTGTCAATCGGTATCTTAACGACAGCATGAATATCCGTCTCATGGCTTCACGCGAGACGGCCAGCAGGCGGTATCCTTCTTTCCTGTACGTCAGTGTCGGGACGTCCAGCAGGGAATCCGTCTGCTCTTCTATGTATCGGTAAGTCAGCTTTAACAGTTTGTTTTTCCTGGTTGCTTTTGACAATTCGCCGGTTTCTTCTTGACCCAGTAACAGTCTGGGGTGAGGTCTGATTCCGGAAAAATCATTTTTCTGCTCGGCGTGGGAGACAGAGGATATAAGGAAAAGGAATGTGAATATGAAAATTATTTTCTGCATGCTTGTAGGAGGTTAGTGGAGTATATCCTTGAAGAATGAATATGCCGTATTATAGAACGTTTTAGCATCATCAAGTTCTTTGTCCAGTTTCCGGCTGACCGCCTGATGGCGTTCCGGATCAATCTCATTTTTCAGGGAGTTCCATATTCTGATATTTTCTTCGGTTGTGATGATTTTGGATTTTAATGACCGCATGAAATAGTCATGGAAGGTTTCGTTGTTTTTCATGATGCGGTTCCATTTCACAAAATGGAAAGCGAGCAGAAGTTCTTCCGGACAATAGTCAATGGAGTCGAATATGCTCCGGTTCGGTTCGAAATACTGGCTTACATAATTGCTGCCCCTGCTGGTCCGGTCCGTACCGATACCTTCTTTGTTGGCGGTCCATTCCTTGCCGTTGCGGAAAGCAAAGTCCGCATCATAGTGTATAATCATATTGGTGGTGATTCCCAGACCGTAGGGAGACGAACTCTTCATGAACGATTCCCATGAGGGCATCATCATGCTTCTTATCTTTTCTGTAGTGTGATGATCAGAGTGCCATGTCATTCTGATCCAGTCTGTAGTGATAGCTCTGGTATCATCCTCGGGATTCCATGCCAGACGGCCGTAGGCATACCAGTTGGCCTGGGCGAAATAATGCCCCGTCCAGTTCGGATCATCGCCGCTGTTGGCCACACCGGCTATGGCCGTGATTTTTTGCGGATAGACCTCTCCCTTGAGTATCCGGCTGATGGTGTATCTGGGTTTTCCTTTGCAGAAAGTGTCAAAATCAAGGAATTTCTTCCACATGGGTAGTAAATAGACCAGATAGGTGGAGTGTCCCATATATTCCTGTGTGATTTGCAGTTCTGCCATGACGGGAGTGTGTTGCAAGGCTCCGAAGAGTGTGGACGGAGGTTCGGAAGGCTGAAAATCGAGAGGGCCGTTTTTGATTTGCAGGATCACGTTGTCGTCAAATTGTCCGTCTAAAGGCATGAATTCCTGATAAGCCCTTTTCATGCGGTCAGGATCTGATTTTTTCGACTGGTAAACAAAGGCTCTCCAGATGACGATTCCGCCATGTGGCTTGAGAGCTTTTGCCAGCATATTGGCACCTGTGGCATGTGAATGCCCGTAGTCCTGTGGGCCGGGCATGCCTTCTGAATTGGCTTTCACGAGAAAACCTCCGAAGTCAGGAATATATCGGTATATTTCATCTGTTTTCCTGTTCCACCAGTCTATGACTTCCGGATTGAGCGGATCAGCCGTAGAGAGCGTTCCGATTCCTCCCCAGCATTTCATTTTGTCAGGTGTGTCAGACGGTTTCATCGGAGCGGCAAAGTTGGCTGACAGATAAGTCTTGATGTTGTATTTCCTGAAAATAGCGGCGATGACGGCTACTTTCCGGATGTAGTCGGTTCTCAATATTCTTGGGTCAGCATTGACATTGTTCAGTACAACGGCATTAATGCCGATAGAGGCGTTTATGCGCGCATATTCTTCATATCTTTCCGATATTGTGGAAGGCAGTTCCTGCCATTTCCATAAGGAACGGCCTGCGTAGCCTCTTTCGATGTTGCCGTCCAGATCGTCCCAATGATTGAGCATCCGGATATCAAAAGCCGGGGTTTCCACTATGATGGTATCGTTTTTGAGTTGTTCGGTTCTGAACAGACGGATCAGATGGTAGGTGGCATACAAGAAACCCGCATCAGCAGATGCCGTGATTCTGATTTTATGGTCTGTACACCGGATCACATATCCTTCAGACCCGATTTCCGGTCCTCCGCCGTATGTCATGACGATTTGGCCCTCCTTGCCGTAAGCTGGTTTGTGGCCTGTAGCGGCGGTGCAATAGGTGTTGAATTCCTTTTTGATGATCTGATCGAATGAGGAGCCGGGTAGCGTTATCTTTTTGCAGTAATCGTTGATCACCCGGCTGTATTCCGGAGATTGTTTGCAATAGGTCAACCACAGCCTGTCTGATTCCGCACAGAGGACTGACGGAAGAAAATAACAGACAAAAAGAATGGCAGATAGGATTTTTTTCATGTTCTGGATAAAAAATGGTCAATAAAACAGTTTTTTACTTATTCCGATGATATATATGATAGGACTGAGATATGGTATCCGGTGTACGTATGCCAATCGGACATCTTTTCGGTTATATTCTGATTGGTTCTGAATGACAGCATGGAGAATGTCTTTGATATCACAATCTGATATGAGTGTTTTTTTGCAAAGATAGAGTGATATGAATGCGGAATAAATGGACAATTTTTCTAAAAGATGGATTATCTTTTGAAAAAATGGTTTCTGGAAATAAAAGAGGCCTGACCGGCTTTCTGCCGTCAGGCCTTGTCATATAAGGGGTTTGAATATCGTGGTTACAGTTTCCAGTTTTTCTTTTTCAGAAAGTCTTTGCATTTCGGACAGAATCCGCTGCTTGTCCTGAATTTGTTGCCACCCTCTGCGTTTTGCATGATGCAGGTATTGTCCGAACAGTGTGGCAGACCGAAAGCATGGGCCAGTTCGTGCTGTACCAGTTCGGAAAAGTCGCTGTAATCCTTGCATCTGAAATCGGAAAATACCGCCACATGGTTGCCCAATCCGTGAGCCATGCCCATGATGCCGAAATTCGGACTGTTCCGGAAGTTGTTCAGGCTGATATCCGCCTGGGTCAGTCCGACTACTACATTTTCATCTTTTTTGAATGTGGCCAGATAAGCGTTCAGCTTGTCGGCCAGGTATCTTTTGCGCGGTGCATAATATGCTTCCTTGGGTAACGGGATATTCTTGATGAATTCGCATTGGGGATAATGCAGCCGTAACGAGTCCATCATGCGGTCCCTTACCTTGTCTGAGACTTTTCCTATGGTGTAAACCTGAATGACAGGAATGGAGGTGGGCTGCTGTTCTGAAGAAACGGTATCCGTTTCGATGCATGCCTTTTCTGCCTGTGGGCGGCATCCAGTGGCTATGGCCAGCCATAACAGTATGCCGGTGACTGTTGCGGATCTTTTCATTTTCAATGGATCATTCATGATAAGAGTCAGTCTTTTATTTTCTGCATAATGCCTTGAAATCGCAGTAAGCACATTTATCTTCAATTTCCGTTTGTGTGAACGGAGTGTCCGGATTGAAAATCTCCTCGGTCAGGTTTTGCAGGCAGCTTCTGAATTCTTCCTCGTGGCGGCTGAAGTCATCCACATCCTCTTTGTCTTTCCGTGCTTCGCCCATTTGGATGACCGGAGAATAAGTTTCAGATGAAGCCTTGTGGATGTAGAGCAGGGAAGGGGCAACCTTCCAGTCATTATGTCCTTTTTCCCGCAATTGCCTGCACACGATGGCGGCATACATGAACGTCTGGAAAACATATCCCGATCTTTTCTTGTCCGGAATGAAGAGCGAGGCAATATCGGTCGGAACATCTGCAGAACCGCCTGTCTTGTAGTCTACAATGCGGAGTGTCTGGCCTTTGCGGTCCATGCGGTCGATAGTACCTCCTATGCGAGTCTTCAGAATGCCTTTGGGCGTCTTCACATTCCAGTCCTCCCGCACCTCGTGTTCCGTATCCAGAAAGACGAAAGGCGCGTAGCGGATGTCGTGCTGCAGCAGTTGCCGGACATAACGGGTGATGACAGCCGCGTTGATATACTGTATACCGTTGTATTCCGGACGTTCGTTGAGCGGTACGTTAAAGAAGAGTTCCTTAAACCCGTTGTCCACGTAGCTTTGCAGCCGCGTCTGGTCCTTGACCAGTTCCTCCAGAGTCTGGCGGTCGATGTCCTTGCTGCGTACGGTCAGGTCTTTGTAGATATGTTCTGCCGCATAATGGAAAATGCTGCCGAATTTGGCCGGATCAATTTCTGCCGTAACCTCATCCGGAGCCTTGAGCTGTGCCACATATTTGAAGTAAAATTTAAGCGGACAGTCCATGTAAGTGTTCAGGGCTGAAGGCGAAAGCAGGGCTTTCGGATTGACCCGGATGTCGAATATCTCCTGCATGCGGTGCATGATTTCCGGAGTCTTGCTGATGGTGATGGGGGCAGTTCCCATCGGCGACTGTGCAGTCTGGAGTTGCAGTTGCCTGATC
>OJNH01000654.1_pt1 | contig 29923 bp, 20 predicted proteins | sample 1597361 | NCBI WGS metagenome assembly OJNH01 (sample SAMEA2452136, study PRJEB22498) | human gut metagenome | biome: human feces; feature: human gut; material: feces | place: Australia | collected 2012
AAATCAAATTCTTCACTCATAAAAAAACTGTGTTAGCAAAGTTAATACTTTTTTTGTTTGCTTTGCTGACACAGTTTAAATTACAGCCTCATAGTCTTCGATAGTGGAATTTCCAAATATATCCTTTTTGATAATCTGCTTGTGCCCTTTATTGTCTTCAATAATAGTATTGCCAAAGATATCTTTTTTGACAGTCTTCCTATTGCCATTATTGTCCTCAATAATCGTATTCCCTAAAATATCTTCTTTAATAGTTTTCTTATTACCATTATTGTTTTCAATAGTAATATTTCCTAAAATGTCTTTTTTGATTGTAATCTTATCACCATTATTACCTTCAATAATAATATTTCCCAGAATATCTTTTTTAATCGTAATCTTATTACCATTATCATCTTCAATAATCGTATTGCCTAAAATGTCTTTTTTGACTGTTTTCTTTTCTTGATTGACTATCGAATATTCGTAACTATCCTCGATAGAATTAACACTATAGCTCTTCGTTATATGGGGAGCTAAAACAGACTGAACTGTAAATAGGATAAATAGAATCTTTTTCATGGCGTATTTCTTTTGGTTTGTAACAAAAGTAATATGGGAAAATGAGAACTAACTGGTGAATTCTATAATTATTGATAGGGAAAAACCTAAAATTAATACTTTTCATGTGCTACAATCGTATCGTTTTAGGAGGCTCGGACTACAATCGGTCTACACTCGCACGATTTTTCACCCAAATGGCAAGGTAGCTAAGTTACTGAAGGTCAATAAACAACAAATGCCCCAAGTATTTCTACTCAGGGCATTTTGTTCGTTTTGAGGTTCCTGGCGGATTCGAACCGCCGTACACGGTTTTGCAGACCGCTGACTAAGCCACTCATCCAAGGAACCAATCTTTCTCATTTGCGGTTGCAAAGGTAGTACATTTTTTGGAAATTCCAACTATCCGCAGCAATTTTTCTTCTTTTCTTTTTTCGTCGCACTACACTCTACACGCTTCTCATCCATCAATCGCTTTAAGTCACAACCGGTTACGCAATTTGCACATGGATTACCATTTTCTCTTGTCCGGCGAAAAAATGCATAAATTCCCCATCCGATCCGGACAATACACAACAGTAACAGGATTGCAACTACCCATTGTTGCCAATTCATCATACAAATAATCCTCCTATTCTATAAATGGCAAATGCCATTACCCACGCAAGCAGCGTGGTATACACTGCCGTAAATAATGCCCATTTCCAGCTACCGGATTCTTGCTTGATTGCTACAATCGTAGCTATACATGGGAAATAGATCAATACAAACACCATATAACAGAAAGCTACCAACGGTGTAATCGGAATACGTTCGGCAAGACTTACGGCATCTGCTTCAGCATCATTCGTATAAAGCACGCCCAGTGTACTTACCACTAATTCCTTAGCGCCCACACCTGAAAGTATACCGATACCAAGTTTCCAGTCAAAACCCAAAGGTGCAATCACCGGCTCCATAGCCTTTCCTATCTGTCCGATGTAGGAATTCTCCTGCTGTTCGGCAACCGTTTCATACGCATCATGGTCAGGATAATATCCCAATGCCCATATTACGATGGAAGCTATCATGATAATACCTCCCATTTTACGAAGATATTGTGCCCCCTTCTCCCACGTGTGACGGAAAATAGCTTTTGCTGTCGGTAAACGGTAAGGCGGAAGCTCCATTACGAACGGAGTATCATCCCCCTTCACCAGAAAACGGCTGAATAAACGCGCCAGCAATACCGCCAACAGAATACCTATTGAATATATTAATAACAGTATCAAACTACCATTGTTCGGAAAAAATGCACCTACCAGCAACAAATAAATAGGCAGGCGGGCACTACATGACATCAACGGATTGACGAGCATGGTAATAAGTCGGCTTTTACGGTTCTCAATAGTGCGCGAAGCCATAATAGCAGGTACATTACATCCGAAACCCATAATCAGAGGAATGAAGGATTTACCATGCAACCCCATCTTATGCATAATCTTATCCATGATAAATGCAGCGCGTGCCATGTAACCGGAGTCTTCCATCAACGATATACAAAAATAAAGAATAAGAATGTTTGGCAGGAAGACAATCACACCACCAACACCACCTACAATACCATCTACCAATAGATCTTTCAACGGTCCGTCCGCCATATTGGCATGTATAAAGTTACCGAGAGTTTCTACCAGCCATTCGATACCCATCATCGGGTATTCGCCAAGCACGAACGTCCCTTCGAACATGAGATACATGAACAGGAAGAAAATGGGGAATCCCCACACACGGTGCGTTACGATAGAGTCTATCACACGTGTAGTATGTTCTTTATCCAAGTGATTATCCACAAAGGTTTCTTTCAGTGCACCGGATATAAAACCATATTTTGCATCGGTAATTGCCTGATCGCAATCCTCATTCAGCACGTCTCGGATACGGCGGCTTTCCTGATCACGGACATCTATGATTTCTTTGCCGTTGGGTAAAGTTTTAATCAGCGTTTCCAAATCCGGATCATTCTCCAGAAGTTTGATGGCAAGAAAGCGGGTAGAATACTTATGACGGATACCCTCATTCTCACTAATCACCCGCTTCACCTCTTCAATGCTGCGTTCCAGTTCAGGACCGTGGTTAATGTGAATATGACGATAGAATCCATGATGACGTACTTCTTCTTCTTTATGAGCCCCACCGGTATAGCCGGGCACATACTCCCGATGCCATTCACGCAGGTCATTCAACACTTCTGCACGTACCTTGCCTTTCTGATCGAGGAAGTCGGCACCTTCGTAAATACTGATAACAACGTGAAAAAGATCTTCGATGCCTTTGCCCGTACGCGAAACGGTAGGAACCATAGGAACACCAAAGAGTTCACTCAGTTTCATGTAATCCAGCGTGTTGCCACTGGCTTCCAGTTCATCGTACATATTGAGCGCCATCACCATACGCACGTTCATGTCAATCAACTGGGTAGTGAGGTACAGATTACGTTCCAGATTGGACGAATCTACCACATTGATAACAATGTCCGGTGTTTCATCAATAATATGATGACGGACATACATTTCTTCAGGACTATATGCTGATAGCGAATATGTACCCGGCAAATCGACTATACGGAAATGATAACCTTGGAAATTAAAATAACCTTCCTTAGCATCCACTGTAACCCCGCTGTAGTTACCAACGTGTTCGTGTGAACCGGAAGCAATATTAAACAGAGAAGTTTTTCCACAATTTGGATTACCCACTAATGCAACATTAATGGTGCGGCGTTTACCAAGAGCGATACGTTTCAGTTCTTCTTCCCCCGGATAAATATCTTCACTCATTCCCGGATGATAATTCGGTTTTGTCACTTGCTCTTTCGCCTCATGTTCGCTGAGTATTTCAATCATCCCTGCCTCCTGGCGGCGCAAAGAGATTTCATACCCCATTACTTTGTATTTTATTGGGTCTTTCAGCGGGGCATTCAGCAAAACCTCTACAGTCTTGCCTTTAATAAAACCCATTTCTACAATTCGTTTGCGGAAACCGCCATGCCCCAGTACTTTAACGATTACACCTTTTTCTCCAGTTTTTAATTCGGATAAACGCATAGTCTTCTCTCTTTCTTTAATTTGGATGCAAAGATAAATGATTTGTATTTAGCCTACAAATTATTTAGATTGTTTTTAAATAAGGAGAAATATTCTCCATTCTCCACTTTGTTCCGAAGAATTAGAAAGAATTCAATCCGTTAATATTATCTTTGCACCATTATGAATATAAAGAAAATAGCGCAATATATTGATCAGGAGAAGCTTTTCACACGAGAAGACAAAATACTGGTAACGCTGAGTGGCGGAGCGGACTCAGTAGCTTTGTTGCGTCTACTTCTTGCTATGGGGTACACCTGCGAGGCAGCACATTGCAATTTCCATCTGCGGGGCGATGAGTCGGTTCGAGATGAAATGTTTGTCCGCGAACTATGCTTGCAGCTGGAAGTTCCGTTACATGTCCAACATTTCCAAACCACGGAAGAAGCGGAAAAGCGCCACATATCCATTGAAATGGTAGCACGGGAATTACGTTATGCTTGGTTTGAGCAGCTCCGTCTACAACAAGGAGCCAACGTTATCGCCGTGGCCCATCATAAAGATGATAGTGTAGAAACTCTCCTGCTCAACCTTATCCGTGGAACAGGCATCAACGGACTATTGGGTATCCGTCCCAAAAACGGAAACATTGTCCGCCCCTTGTTATGCCTCGACCGGAAAGAAATAACCGAATACCTACAAGAAATCGGACAATCTTACGTAACGGACAGCACCAACCTGCAAGACGAATATACACGCAACAAGATACGCCTCAACCTCTTGCCTCTAATGCAGGAAATCAATCCCTCTGTAAAAGAAAGCCTTCTCCGCACCTCAGAACATCTGAATGATGCAGCTCTCTTATATAAGAAAGGTATAGAAGAAGGTAAGCAGAAAGTGCAAACCGAACAAGGTATCCTAATCAGTGCTTTGCTCCAAGAACCTGCACCGGAAACTTTATTATTTGAGATCTTATCTCCATTAGGATTTAACGGTGCACAGATCAAAGATATTTTCACCTCCCTGAACGGACAACCGGGAAAGATATTCCTTAGCAGAGAATGGCGTGTGATTAAAGACCGGGAGCTTCTGCTGATAGAACCGGTCTATTCAGAAGATGCTTCAACAGTCTTTTCACCGGATGATCCTACCCTACCCTTTCGTCTGACGATGGAAGAATTAGAAGTCACGGATGATTTCATCATTCCTCGTGACCGAAACACTGCTTGCTTCGATGCAGACAAACTAAAACAACCTCTCACAGTCAGACACTACCGACAAGGCGACACATTCGTTCCCTTTGGTATGACTGGGCGAAAAAAGGTCAGTGACTACCTTACTGATCGAAAATTCTCCCTTTCCCGCAAAGAGCAACAATGGGTGCTTTGCAGTGGCTCCCATATCATTTGGTTGATAGGCGAACGTACTGATAATCGTTTCAGAATAGACGACCAAACACAGAAAGTTATTATTCTGAAGTTTATTCCTTATTAATTGCAACGAGTATCCTTTAGAAAGCGATATGACAACTTACTCCTTTTTCTTCTTTTGAGAAATAAGGAGAAATAAATATATTCTTATACCGCTTACGGAAGAAAGTCTTTGTAATAGTTGGATAAAGCCAATAAGCCGCCTGAGTACTCAGTATTCCGATTCCGGCTCCGGTAAGCACATCTGTCAGCCAATGACGATTGTTATACATACGAAAGAAGCCTGTACCGGCAGCTACTGCATACCCGGCAACACCTATCCATGGAGAAACGTCCCAATATTCCTTACGCAAAAACTCCGCACCCATAAAAGCGGTTGCGGTATGCCCCGACGGGAAGGAGTTACGGCTACTTCCATCAGGACGCTCTACACTGGCCGTCATTTTAAATGTGTTTACGGTGATACCCATTAGTGCATAGGCAGTAGCAAGGATTATGGTACGATCCGTAAAGCTATGCCTTCCTTTTACACTACACAAATTCAAGCCATAAACAGCAAACATCGGAGCATACTGCGAAAAATCATCAACCGTAAATTTACTGTCAATGTTTTCCCGTAGCTCGTCACGTAACTCCCGGTTCTGATATTGCAGCCAATGGCTTTCCAACCCGATAATCCCCACTCCAATCAAAGTTGCAGGTAAAATGACCTGCCGGATGCGGAAACGGTATGGATTATTATCCATTACCCGAACCGTATCCGTTTTGACAGAATCCTCCTGTGCTTGTCCGATTACTGTAAATGCACAAAGTACAAGTAATATAAGGATTTTACATACTCTCATCATATTCTAACTTCGCTGTGTGTTTTTTGCTCTTGTTTCCACCAAATGTATAAGAAACGCCGATATAGAAAATACGGGGATTACGGCGTTTTTCTACCTTCTGTTTCAGTTCGGGTGTATCAAGCGTATACGACTTCCGATAGGTATCAAACAAATCAGTAACCGAAGCCAATACGGAAAGATTGATACTCGGAATATCATACTTCATACCCAGATTGATACAATAATCGGCATCCCTACGACCTTGCGGCACCAGTGTGGCAGAACGATAACGTGCATTGAGCTGCATCATATAATGTTTGAACGGCATGAAGTTGGCATTGAACAACGTGCTCCACGAGAAAGTATTCCTGTGTCGTGAAAAGCCCAACTTTTCTGCATTGATCTGATTGAAATATCCGTTTGCATTCCAGTTAAAAGAGAGCCAACGATTGATAGAATAACTCCAGATCAGCTCCAATCCTGCATTGTGACTCTGATCCAAATTCTCTTTAGTAGTCAGCAGTACGCCACCGTCTATGTAGCGTGATACTTCGGTAATCTGATTGGTAAGATAGCGATAATAGACTGTAGTCATCAACGATGCATTTGTATCATTGTGCCACAGCCATCCCGCCTCCACCGAATGTATCTTTTCCGGTTTCAAATCAGGATTACCCGCCGAAAGACTGAGTGGATTGATACGCTCGGCAAATGGATTCATATCACTACCTCCCGGACGGTTCACACGAAGGCTATAGCTTAGTTGGAGTTCATTGTGCTCATTCAGTTTGCGGGAGGCGTGTAACGTAGGATAAATATTGGTATAGTGCTGCCTCGTGATGCTGTCAAGAGAATAAAGATTGTTCCAGATATCAGCATATTCTCCACGCAGTCCGGCCATAAGACTCCACTCTCCTGGATTCATTTCTAAAGTAGCGAAGAAAGAATGAAGGGTGCGATGATGGGTAAAATCACTTGTGCGGTCAAGATCAGGAATAAAAGATGCTCCGTCCCAATTCTCCACATGATAATTCTGTTCGGCACGAAGCGCTTCCAGTTCATAACCTGCCGATAGTTTTGTCCATTCCGACAAATGATGCTGCCAATGCACTTTTCCGATATGCAGATAATTGGCATCCCATACCCACTCATTGTCTTTAGTGTCATTCTCCATTTGCATGGTAGAATATTCATTCTGTTCATCTTCACTTTCGGAAGAATAAGTATAGTTCACGCTCCATTCATTTCCCTTTCCATAGGTGTGGGTATAGAGAAAGTTTCCTTCCCACATATTCTCCCTGGCATCAGCCCTGCGATTGCGAAAATAAAAATCTTCCAAATGATGATTTATATCTTCCGTAACAGATTCTATACGCTCACTTCGCAGGAAATGACGGCGATTATAGCTTCCTGAAATTTCCATGACATCATGAGTCGAAAGGTTTGCTCCCATTCCAAGTCGTAATGTGTGCGACACGGGACGACCTGTGCCGAGAGTCGTCTGGTTAATGTATTCCGTGGGCGATGTACGATTGTCAAAAATACTACGGTCATAGCGATCTTGCCGGAAAGCATAACCGCCAAAGAAATTCATCCCATTGATGCCGTAATTCAAATTCACTCCGGCATTGTAACGGTCGTGGTTACCGGTATTCGCCGTCAAAGTGCCATTCAGTCCCGCCTTGCTCTCCTTTTTCAATACGATGTTGATAATACCGCTCACACCATCGGGTTTATACTCTGCCGAAGGATTAGTAATTACCTCGATACGTTCGATACTGTTTGCGGCAAGTTGATTCAGAGCATCAGTCCGTGTCCTGCCGCTCATCAGTGCGGATGGTTTCCCATTAATAAGGATAGTCACATTCTCATTACCACGCAGACTGACCGTACCTTCCAAATCCACCTCTACCGAAGGAATATTCTGCATCAACTCGCTTGCCGAACCTACCGAACTCATCAAATCCTGTCCGACATTAAATACCTTACGATCCAGTTTGGGCACAAAAGTGGATTTTCGCCCGGCTACCACCACCTCATTCAACACTTGACCTTTATCGTCAATCCACAATACACCGACATCAACCGTCTGATTACCATTACCCACAGTGAACATTTCAGATTGTGTTTCACCATAACCGACATAACTACCCACCAGATAATAACGACCCGTTGGCACATCTTCCAGATGAAAGCATCCGGTAGAATCTGTCATAGCTCCCGTCACAAGTTTTTTTGTTGTTGCCTCGTACAAAGCTATCGTGGCAAACTCCACCGGTGCTTTATTCGTTTTACCACTTAAGATTCCTGTCACTTTACTGCCATTTCCTGCAGCGAATACAATCGTAATCCAACAAATGACCACGATGCCTAAAACAAATCTTTTCATACCTTTTCTTTCTTTTATCTCAAAATTCTGAGACAAAAGTAAAAGGCAAATTAGAAGACATTTTGAATTTTATCGGGGAAGATAATCTTTTTGAGGAGGATTTTTAGGATACGTCAACTGATTATCAAAAAGCCGTTAACGGAACTCATTCATTTCCCATTAGAGGAATTTACAACTGTATAGCGAGCTATTTTCCTACTACGACTGAGGATAGTTCCCATTAGGACTGAAGGTACTTCCCACTACGACTGAAGCCACTTCCCACTAGGACTGAACTCGTGTTCCACTACGACTGATCTTAGTGGAACACCAAGTGTATTATCACACAGACAGTTACATCCTTTTCAGCACTCCTATATAGCTCATATCGGAAAAGGAATGAATAAGACTCACCACAGATTACACAGATTCACACAGATTTATTAATCTAATAATCAGCAAAATAGGATCTGTGTCAATCTGTGTAATCTGTGGTGAATTAATTCATAACCGAAAAGCTTTGAAATAATTTCACCAACAAATTACCTAAAATGCACTGAAAATACATGGTGATTCTCTTCGAAAACGTACTGCAACCTCCAACCATGATAGTCGCAAATAGCTTTCGCAATAGAAAGTCCAAGTCCATTCCCGGACGTCTTTGTATCATCAGAACTGAAACGCTGGAAAAGCGTACGGGCATTAAGAGATACTCCATCCGCCGGATTACTGACCGTAAAATAGCTATTGCAAAGCAAAAGTCTAATCTCTCCATTCATTGCAGCAGTATGGCGAATGGCATTGACAACAAGGTTATTCAGCAGGCAACTTAACAGAATTGTGTTCACATTGTGCACAACATGGCACGTACGCTGGTCAAGGAATGAAATGTTCAAATCACTGTGCAGTACATTGTAAGTAGGCATTGACTCACGAATAAAGCTGCCTAAGTCGACCTCCTCCATCTCTGTGTACTGTGAATTCTCTATTTTTGCCAAGAGTAGTAAATTGCGATTCAAATGTTCCATCCGGGTATTGAGGTCGTAAAGATCGGAAACAAGATTCATTGATCGCTCGTCCAGTTCTTCCTGCATCAACAAGTCCAGTTTACTGCGAATAATAGAAATAGGTGTTTGGAGTTCATGCGAAGCATTCTCGGTAAACTCTTTCTGTATACGATAAATCTCCTTATCTTTCTGCATCAGCTTTGCCAACGAATTGTTGAGCCGGGCAAATTCTTTTATTTCGGTTTTCTGAAACTGAGGCACTACACTTTGCGCCAAGTTGAACTGTTCTGTCTTCTGCAACGTGTCATCAAACGGCAACCACAGGCGATGTGTAATGAAACGCATCATAATAAACAAAGCAAGGCTCAAGACCAGAAAAATAAGCAGGAACTGAAGCATCATTCCCACCATAATATCCCGTTCTAAGTCAATGTGTGGAATAGACGTCCCCAATTGCACCGCCTCGATAATGTCTATCATATCCTCCGCATAGAAATACTTGGTGAGCAGGAAAAACAAGGGAGTGGCTAGTATAAAGATTGCCACCGTACAGACAAGGAACTGCGAGAGTGTTTTATGCAAAAGACTTTTCATGATTCTATAGCCCATTTATATCCGGTTCCATAATATGTCTTAATGCAATCTGCCATACCCACATCCGCCATTTTCGCTTTTAAGTTTTTGATGTGGGCATAGACGAAGTTAAAGTCATTCATCATATCCGCCATGTCCCCGCTAAGATGTTCAGCCAATGCACTCTTAGAAACAACACGACGACGGTTTTCAATGAGGAATAACAGAAGTTCATATTCTGTTTTGGTCAAATCAAGCGTGACAGTTCCGACACTAACCACCTTACCAAGCAAATCAATACTTATCGGACCATTCTGTAAAGTGTTGCTGTTCGTAAAACATTTCCTCCTCAACAAAGCAAAAATACGCATACTCAATTCCGGCAGATGAAAAGGCTTGGCTAAATAATCGTCCGCACCGATCTTCAGTCCCGCCACTTTATCGTCTAAAGAATCCTTTGCCGACACGATGATAACTCCCGTCTGAGGCGATGTACTTTTTATTTTTCGCAGCACATCCAATCCATTTCCTCCGGGAAGCATTAAATCCAGCAAGATACAGTCATATTCGTAGAGTTCTACCTTCATGGCAGCCTCAGCAAAGGAAAAGGCTTGTTCGCACAGATAATCTTCCCGACACAGAAAGCTCACAATGCTGTCGGACAATTCACGTTCATCCTCTACTATCAATAATTTCATAGTTCCTAATTTTAAATACAGACACAAATGTATCGGAAAATTCTGTAGAAATTCTGAATGAAAGGAGTTTATTGCATGTAGGATTAAAGCTATAAAATAATCCGATCCTCTTTCTGCCGCACAAAGCAGTCTGAAAGCAATGAAGCAAACGGAGTATCATACGTCCGCGCCTTGAAAGAACATCCCTTGACGCATGCGCAACACTTTATGCACTTTTCGGCAACCGTATTACATTCGTCACCTTTCAGAATAGCTCCCGAAGGACAATGTACAGCGCAAACACCACAATGCGTGCAAAGTTCCGCATTCACTTCCGGTACACGCGGCAAAGGAACACCACTTTTACGCAACTTTATCACCCGGCGCAAAAACTTAAACAAAGGCAGAAAAGGCTGGCGCGGGCGCTGAATACGGTTCACATCCACCGGATACAAGTGTTCCATATCAACGGCGGCATTTATTTTCGTCCGTATCTTCGCACCAAATTCCTCCGCATATTGCAAATCATTTGCATCCGGACGCCCTGGGGCTATTGGATTTTGTTCTGTACTATATGAATGTTCTCCCACAAAAGTAGCCCCGGCAATAACTTTGAAACCCTGGGCAGAAGCAAATGCGTCCAATTCTATCAAAGCCTTTTCATACGCGCGGTTACCATAGACTACTACCAACACAACTGGAGATCCTGATGCACGAATACCCTGCAAACGTTCCATAGCCAAAGGAGCTACCTTGCCACCATACACTGGCACAGCAATAACAGTCAGTGTATTCTCCGGAATATCTACCTCAGCAGTATGCAGTGTTAAATTCGTAGTAACAACATTTGTTAATCCTGTTCCGCGAACAATTGCCTCACCAACTTGTTTAGATGTACGAGTAGGCGAAAAATAGATGAAATGAACTTCGTTTATATCCATAAATATATGCGCTTTTTCTTGGTTTATCAAGCAAAGATAAAGTTTTAAAATTAAAAAAAAGACGAATTGTTTATGAAACCAAAAATATTTATTACCTTTGCACCGTTGAAACATTCTGTAAACTCCTAAGTGCGGGTAGCTAACAGTTTTCCGGTTCAATAATAAATATCCCATAATCATTATATTAAATAAAGGTATATTTGCCACGTTGCTTGTGACGACAACCGCAGCCGTGTGAACATATCTGTCCAATAACAAAAGAAATTTTAAACCATTCACATATATACTGTATGTATAATATCATTCAATTGAACGACAAAAATTTGTCGGAACTTCAATCTATTGCCCAAGAACTGGGTATTAAAAAGACAGACTCACTAAAAAAAGAAGAACTTGTTTACAAGATACTTGATGAACAAGCCATCGCAGGTGCTACCAAAAAGGTTGCTGCTGAAAAGCTGAAAGAAGAGCGTAAAGTGGATAGACAACAAAAACGTACCCGCGTAACCGTAAAAAAAGAGAGTACTGACAAAGTCTTCACCGCCAACAAAAATGGTGACCTCACTAAGGCAAAAGCTGAAACCACAGTTGCAGCTGCCAAGGTACAACCAGTAGCTGAGGCAACAAAAGCACCGGTAGCTGAGAAAGCTCCTGAAGCAGTTGTAACCACTGCATCCGCTCCCGAAAAAGCCGAAGACGCTACTCCAAAACGTAAACCGGGGCGTCCGCGCAAAACCAAGACGGAAGAAAAAGCTCCCATACCCGCACCTATGCCTGTTGCAAAGAAGGAAGAGCCTAAAAAAGCTGAACCTGAATTGAACTTTGAAACCGAAGCACCTAAAGTAGTTAAGAAAGTCGTAATAGAGGACAGTCCTATCTTATCAGAACCCGAAGATGACTTCATTCCCATCGAAGATCTCCCGACTGAGAAAATAGAGCTCCCTTCAGAACTGCTGGGCAAATTCGAAGCTACCAAAGCCGAGACTCCTATAGCACCCGTAGCAGAACCCACGCCTGCAACCGCACAACGCCCACGCCTTCGTCCTCGCGACAATAATAATACTCCTTATAATAATAACAACAATAATAATCGTAATAACAACCCGCGTCCTGTTCAGCAACAACGTCCCGCGCAGCAAAATGCTGGTGATAACTATGCTCCTGTGCAAGAACGCAGACCGGTAATTGAGCGCGAAAAAGTATACGAATTCGATGATATCTTGACCGGTACCGGTGTACTGGAAATTATGCAGGATGGTTACGGATTCCTTCGTTCTTCCGATTACAATTATCTTTCTTCACCGGATGATATTTACGTATCACAATCCCAAATTAAATTGTTCGGACTGAAAACAGGTGACGTTGTGGAAGGTGTAATTCGTCCGCCGAAAGAAGGAGAAAAATATTTCCCATTGGTAAAGGTAGGAAAAATCAATGGACGTGATCCGGCTTTCGTACGTGATCGTGTGCCATTTGAGCATCTTACTCCGTTATTCCCCGATGAAAAATTCAGATTATGCAAAGGTGGCTACTCCGACTCCATGTCTGCCCGTGTAGTAGATCTCTTTGCTCCTATCGGTAAAGGTCAGCGTGCATTGATTGTGGCACAGCCTAAAACCGGTAAGACCATCCTGATGAAAGATATAGCCAATGCAATTGCAGCAAATCATCCGGAAGTTTACATGATCATGTTGCTTATCGACGAACGCCCCGAAGAAGTAACCGACATGGCTCGTACCGTAAATGCCGAAGTGATTGCTTCAACTTTCGATGAACCAGCCGAACGTCACGTAAAGATTGCAGGTATCGTACTGGAGAAAGCAAAGAGACTTGTAGAATGTGGCCATGATGTCGTTATCTTCCTGGATTCTATCACTCGTCTGGCACGTGCTTACAATACGGTATCCCCGGCTTCCGGCAAAGTTCTTTCAGGTGGTGTGGACGCCAATGCACTACACAAGCCCAAACGTTTCTTCGGTGCCGCCCGTAATATTGAAAATGGTGGTTCACTCACTATCCTGGCTACTGCATTGATTGATACCGGTTCTAAAATGGACGAAGTTATCTTCGAAGAATTCAAAGGTACAGGTAACATGGAGTTGCAGCTTGACCGCAACCTGTCCAACAAGCGTATCTTCCCTGCTGTCAACATCACCGCATCCAGTACTCGTCGCGACGATCTGCTGCTTGACAAGACAACACTCGACCGCATGTGGATATTACGCAAATACCTTGCAGATATGAATCCTATCGAAGCAATGGATTTCGTAAAAGACCGTCTGGAAAAAACAAGAGACAACGACGAATTCCTGATGAGCATGAATAGCTGATCAAGAATAAACGATCATAAATAAGGAACGGTGAATATACTGGACGATGAATAATCGTAGTTTATTCACCGTTCTTTTTATGATTTCCATTAATTCTTTTCATTTATTATTCATCGCGGTCTTCGCTGTTCCTCATGAATCGTTCATCGCGTATTTCATTTTTGTACAAATTACTTTCATTTACGTCCAAAACCTCTCCCCCGCCCTTTTTTGCTTTTTGTTTTTTCCTACTTTTGCTACCCAATCAATTACTTAATTCTAGCCAAGAATGAAAACAATTTATCCATTCATGGGATTAGCCCTTTGTGGCGCAGCAGCCCAGGCACAAGAAAAGCCGAACTTCCTGATTATCCAGTGCGACCATCTCACACAACGTGTCGTAGGCGCTTACGGACATACACAAGGCTGCACACTTCCCATTGACGAAGTAGCATCAAGAGGAGTAATCTTCTCTAACGCTTATGTAGGCTGCCCCCTCAGCCAACCTTCACGCGCAGCATTATGGAGCGGCATGATGCCTCACCAGACCAATGTACGTTCAAATTCCAGCGAACCCGTCAACACCCGCCTGCCGGAAAACGTACCTACACTGGGTAGTCTCTTCTCCGAAAACGGTTATGAGGCCGTACACTTCGGCAAGACTCACGACATGGGCTCACTGAGAGGCTTCAAACATAAAGAACCGGTAGCCAAGCCATTCACCGATCCCGAATTTCCGGTCAACAATGACAGTTTCCTGGATGTAGGAACCTGCGAGGATGCCGTTGCCTACCTCAGCAATCCTCCGAAAGAACCTTTTATCTGCATTGCAGATTTTCAGAACCCGCATAATATCTGCGGATTCATCGGCGAAAACGCAGGAGTACACACCGACCGGCCGATCAGCGGACCGCTGCCCGAATTGCCGGACAACTTTGATGTGGAAGACTGGAGCAATATTCCGACTCCCGTACAATATATCTGTTGCAGTCACCGCCGCATGACACAGGCTGCCCATTGGAACGAAGAAAACTATCGTCACTACATCGCCGCCTTCCAGCATTACACCAAGATGGTGTCCAAGCAAGTAGACAGCGTACTGAAAGCCCTCTACTCCACCCCTGCCGGAAGAAACACGATTGTCGTAATTATGGCGGACCACGGCGACGGCATGGCATCCCACCGCATGGTGACCAAGCATATCAGCTTCTATGATGAAATGACCAACGTTCCGTTTATCTTTGCCGGTCCCGGCATCAAGCAGCAGAAGAAACCTATAGACCATCTGCTGACACAGCCGACGTTAGATCTCCTGCCCACCCTTTGCGACCTGGCAGGCATCGCCGTTCCGGCAGAAAAAGCCGGCATCAGCCTTGCACCGACTCTAAGGGGAGAGAAACAAAAGAAAAGCCACCCTTATGTTGTCTCCGAATGGCACAGCGAATATGAGTACGTTACCACTCCCGGACGCATGGTGCGCGGACCGAGATATAAATACACCCATTATCTGGAAGGCAACGGAGAAGAACTGTACGATATGAAAAAAGATCCGGGTGAAAGAAAAAATCTTGCCAAAGACCCTAAATACTCCAAAATACTCGCCGAGCATCGTGCTTTGCTGGACGATTACATCACACGTTCCAAAGATGATTACCGCAGTTTGAAGGTAGATGCCGATCCCCGGTGCAGAAATCATACTCCCGGCTACCCCAGCCACGAAGGTCCTGGGGCACGGGAGATCCTCAAAAGAAAATAATTCTATAAAAAAGAGTGAAGATTGCTTGCCAGTCTTCGCTCTTTTTATTTCTTTTGCACATCACCATACGAGCAAACAAAATAGTGAATAGTAATTTACAGCATATAATAGCACTCATTGCAGCCATATTCATATCGGCGGCTCTCCATGCAACAAACCTGAACAAAGAACGACTTACCTTACTCCAGCCACTTGTCGAGCATGATCTTTCTTTCAATACAAATATCGATATTACAACGGACAGCATCATCTTATGGGAAAAGCTCTTAAGCCCCGAACTTGAAAAGCAGCAAGAATATCATATTCTGTTTCCATTGAAAATGATGGCAGTTCAGGCATTAATTACAGAAGGAAATATCAGTCTGGCAGTCAACAACGCCAACTCAATGTATCAGCAAGCCAAAGCTATAGATTATCCTTTCGGAACGGCACTGGCATTGCGTGCCCTTGCAGACACCTACCAAAGTTCGGGAAATCCCCAGTCTGCTATAGAGTCTTATGAGGAATCCTTGAAAATAATGCAAAAAATTCCGGCAAGTATTCCATATCTTAAGACAAGCATGTTTCATTTGATCCTGAGCAAACTCAAATACAGGCAAATGACAGATATCGAAAAAGATTTTGCCTATCTGGAGTCTCTTTACCATAAAGAATCAGGTTTGCCCGATGACTTCTATCTGCCTTGCAGCTATGCCTATTATTATATACAGACAAACAACCTTCCAAAAGCACTGGAGTATCTGAAACAGCTGGACTCCATCTACGAAAAATATCCGTATCCCTACTATTCTTCAATCAGCAACTATATGTATGCCGGCTATCATATTGAGTCAAAAGAATATGATAAAGCGCTGAAAGAATATGAAGAATTACTCACCATAACAAAGAAAACGGCTTTATTCAGACATGTTCAGTTATTACAGGAACGCGCCAAAGTCCTGGTACTTATGAATCAGAAACAAGAGGCGTGCAAGATTTATGAGGAGATTAATCATCTCAAAGATTCATTGGACGCCCAAAGTTATCTCAGCCAGATAAACGAACTGCATACCCTGTATCAGATAGATAAAAGCGAACTTAATTATATCAACATACAAAAAAATCTCTATTATTGGAGTCTGTCTGTGATCTTAGTGATCGTAGTACTGATCATCATTGCCATTTTCCGCATCAAGCGCACCAACAATCGTCTTCTGCAATCACAACAGGAACAGGAAAAAACCAAGAAACAAGCAGAAAAGTCTATCCACACCAAAAGCCTTTTTCTCTCCAATATGAGCCATGAGATTCGTACTCCACTCAATGCTTTATCCGGTTTTTCAGCTATTCTGACAGAAGAATCCATCGACAACGAAACGAAACAACAGTGCAACGATATCATCCAGCAGAACTCAGAACTGCTGCTCAAACTGATTAATGATGTAATTGACTTATCCAGCCTTGAAATTGGAAAAATGCAATTCAAATTCAACGAGTGTGATATTGTAGCGCTATGCAGAAATGTCATCGACATGGTAGAGAAAATAAAGCAGACTCAAGCGGAAGTACGGTTTTCCACCTCTCTCAGTTCACTGAAGCTGACCACGGACAGTGCCCGCCTGCAACAAGTACTGATCAATCTGCTTATCAACGCCACAAAGTTTACTGCACAAGGCACTATCACCCTGGAACTGGTGAAACAAACGGAAGATACGGCCCTTTTCTCCGTTAGTGATACCGGTTGCGGAATCTCCAAGGAGAACCAGAACAAGATATTCAACCGCTTCGAAAAGCTCGATGAAAACGCACAGGGCACAGGACTCGGATTATCTATCTGCCAGCTTATCATCGAGCAACTGGGAGGCAAAATATGGATCGACCCGGACTATGACAAAGGAGCACGTTTTCTGTTCACACACCCGATTCGCCATGCGCAGATAAAAAAGGAGGAAGCACGATGAAACGACTGATATTACTGATCATCACCTGCTATGGCCTGCTGTTGGGCTATGCAAACACCGATACTGCCTCAGACAGTCTGCTGCAAATGTTGCAGACACTGCCGCATGATACCACACGCCTCTCTACACTGAATGCAATCATAAAAATAGAGCAAAACAACTACAAATGTATCCAATATTCGGACACGTTGATGCTAGAGGCATTAAAACTAAAGAATGATAAGTACGCCAGTCTGGCCGCCTACTATCATCTTTTGTATTATTACAACCGTTGCGAACAGGACAGTGTAGCCAAATGGATAGTCAAGATGGAACCGCTTGTACAAAAATCCGGTTTATGGGACTATTTCTTCGACGCCCGACGCTTTCAGATTGACCTATACACCTTTACCGAACAATATGAGCTTGCCATCAGCGAAGCAAACAAGATGAAACAGAAAGCCCTTGATATCGACAACAACCGTGGAATGGTAGCCGCTTATCAATGCCTGTCCAACGCATACATCGGCAGCCAGCGCTGGGACGAAGGACTCAAAGCGCTGGAAGAAGCCTACAGGTTGCTTCCAAAGAATGGCAATGCGGTAGTCCGTATCTCCGTCTTGTCACAGCTCATATCCGTTACCAAAGAAATGAAAGACAATAACAGGCAACTGAAATACCTGCAAGAACTGGAAAATGTACTCTGCAAATTCATCATTGACAACCCATCTTTAAAAGACGGATTTGCCGACGTATTCATTTTCAATGAGATTTTCTACGCGCATTATTATCTGAATACCGATCAGCCCCAACTCGCTTATTCACATATAGAAAAGTCTAAAAAGTATCTGACTGAAAATACCTATTTCATGTATAAGGTGCTCTACTACGACATCTATGCGAAATACTATCAGAGTATCAAACAATATCAGCAGGCATCAGCCTACATCGACACGACATTAACTATGCTCAAGAAAGATTTCACCAGCGACTATGCCGAACAACTGCTGAAACAGGCTAAAATATGGGTGGAAGCCGGAAATAATAACAGAGCGACAACTCTCTACCAACAGGCACTGGCCATCAAGGACTCGGCTGCCATGGCACTCTCCAACACCCAAATGGAGCAAATCAAAAAAAGCTATAATCTGGACAAGATAGAACTGGAACAACAAAAGCAGACCAACCAAATACGTCTGATCAGCCTGATCGTAATCAGTGCCATTCTGATCGTATTATTTATTTCCCTATTCCGGCTCTCCAAAATCCGCAAAGCCCTGAAATATTCCGAGAGCGAAATACGCAAAGCAGCGGAAACGGTACGGGTAACCAACGAAATAAAAAATCGCTTCCTGTCAAACATGAGTTATAACATCCGGACCCCGCTCAACAACGTGGTAGGTTTCTCGCAACTCATAGCCAACGAACCGAATATAGATGAAAAAACAAGAGAAGAATACTCGGCGATCATCCACCAAAGCTCAGAAAGATTAATGAGACTGGTCAATGATGTACTCGACCTGTCTCGTCTGGAAGCCAAAATGATGAAGTTCCAGATACAAGACTATGATGCCGTCGCACTTTGTAACGAAGTATGCTACATGGCACGCATGAATAATGAAAAGACAGGCATTCAAGTCCGCTTCACTCCGGAAGTCGAGTCACTGTCCCTTCGCACAGATACCACCCGATTGGGATACGCTCTGCTCAGTACCCTGACCTATCCGCATGAACATGAAACGGAGGGACAACAGGAGGAACGGATTATCCGCTTTACATTAAGCCGGAAAGGCGAAATGCTTTATTTCCACATTCTCAACTCTCCATTGGCGGACGAGGCTTTCACCTCACAGGAGACCGGCATCAGGCATGAGATCAACCAGTTATTGCTGGCTTACTTCGGAGGAAGCTATCAGGTAAACGCCCGGGGAACGGAAGGCCCGGAAATTGTTTTCACCTATCCCATTGCTTCAGAATCGGAATAAAGCGCTATCTTTGCAAACTGTAAACTTAAACGCTTAATTATGTATACCAACAAACAGATTTGGAGTGTCAGTTACCCGATACTACTCAGCTTGCTGGCGCAAAATGTCATCAATGTCACCGATACCGCATTCTTAGGGCACGTTAGTGAAGTGGCCCTGGGAGCTTCGGCTATGGGTGGACTATTTTATATATGTATATTCACCATCGCTTTCGGATTCAGCACAGGATCACAAATTGTCATTGCACGACGCAATGGAGAAGGACGCTACAGTGATGTAGGTCCCGTAATGATTCAGGGGATTATGTTCCTCCTGTTGATAGCTATATTGATGTTCGGCTTCACCAAAGCGTTCGGAGGAAATATCATGCGGTTGCTGGTTTCTTCCGAATCCATCTACGAAGGCACTATGGAGTTTCTGGACTGGCGTATTTACGGGTTCTTCTTCTCGTTTGTCAATGTCATGTTCCGTGCCCTGTACATCGGCATCACACGTACCAAGGTCTTGACCATCAATGCTGTTGTCATGGCATTAACCAACGTCATATTGGACTATGCACTGATTTTCGGTAAATTCGGTCTGCCGGAAATGGGAATCAAGGGAGCTGCCATCGCTTCTGTACTGGCGGAAGCCTCTTCCATTCTCTTCTTCCTGATCTATACATATATCAGTGTTGATTTGAAAAAGTATGGTCTGAATCGTCTGCGCTCGTTCGATCCGGCATTGCTGATGCGTATTCTCAGCATTTCTTGCTTCACGATGCTTCAATATTTCTTATCGATGGCGACCTGGTTCGTGTTCTTTGTTGCCGTAGAACGGTTGGGACAACGGGAACTGGCCATTGCCAACATTGTCCGTAGTATCTACGTCGTACTGCTGATTCCGGTGAATGCACTGGCAACAACGACCAACAGCCTTGTCAGCAATGCCATCGGCGCAGGAGGTATCCAATACGTCATGCCGCTTATCAATAAAATAGCCCGATTCTCGTTCTTCATCATGCTGGGACTGGTGGGATTGTCGGTTTTGTTTCCTCAGTTCCTCCTCTCCGTATATACCAGCGAAGCAGCGTTAATCACCGAGTCCGTGCCTTCGGTATACGTTATCTGCTGCGCCATGCTCATTGCGTCGGTAGCCAATGTCGTATTCAACGGTATCTCCGGAACAGGAAATACACAGGCAGCCCTGTTGCTCGAAACCATCACGATTGCCATTTACGGTTCCTACATCGTTTTCGTCGGAATGTGGCTCAAGGCACCGATTGAAATCTGCTTTACGATTGAGATTCTGTACTATACCTTGCTGTTGATAACAAGCTATATTTACCTCAAAAAAGCAAAATGGCAGAATAAAAAGATATAAATACAAGAGATTTTTGTACATTTGCAGGCTCAAATAATTAATTCGTAATTAAACAACTATGTTCGATAATTTAAGTGAAAGACTAGAACGGTCATTCAAGATTCTGAAAGGTGAAGGCAAAATCACCGAAATTAACGTGGCGGAGACGCTGAAAGATGTACGTAAGGCATTGCTTGATGCCGACGTTAACTACAAGGTTGCAAAAACTTTCACTGACACGGTGAAGGAAAAAGCCATCGGTCAGAATGTACTTACGGCTGTGAAGCCAAGCCAGTTGATGGTGAAGATTGTGCACGACGAACTGACCCAGCTGATGGGTGGCGAAACGGTAGAAATCAACCTCGAATCCCGTCCGGCAGTAATCCTGATGTCAGGCCTGCAAGGTTCGGGTAAGACTACTTTCTCCGGTAAGTTGGCACGCATGCTGAAAACGAAGAAGAATCGCAAACCATTACTGGTAGCCTGTGACGTTTACCGTCCGGCAGCTATCGAACAGTTGCGTGTACTGGCAGAACAAATTGAAGTGCCGATGTACTCAGAACTGGACAGCAAAAATCCGGTAGAGATTGCACAACACGCCATTCAGGAAGCCAAAGCCAAAGGATATGACCTCGTAATCGTCGATACAGCCGGACGTCTGGCAGTAGACGAAGAGATGATGAACGAGATTGCCGCTATTAAAAAAGCAATCAATCCAAACGAAATCCTATTCGTAGTAGACTCCATGACCGGCCAGGACGCTGTAAACACAGCAAAAGAGTTTAACGAACGACTTGACTTCAACGGTGTTGTACTAACTAAATTAGATGGTGACACCCGTGGTGGTGCCGCTCTTTCCATTCGTTCGGTGGTGAACAAGCCGATCAAGTTTGTGGGTACAGGTGAAAAACTGGATGCTATTGATCAATTCCATCCCTCACGTATGTCAGACCGTATCCTTGGTATGGGTGACATCGTTTCATTGGTGGAACGTGCCCAGGAGCAGTACGATGAAGAAGAAGCAAAACGCCTGCAAAAGAAGATTGCCAAGAATCAATTCGATTTCAACGATTTCTTGAGTCAGATTGCACAGATCAAAAAGATGGGCAACCTGAAAGACTTGGCTTCTATGATACCGGGTGTAGGTAAAGCTATTAAGGACATTGATATTGATGATAATGCATTTAAAAGTATTGAGGCTATCATCTATTCGATGACTCCGGCAGAACGCAGTAATCCGGCTCTTCTGAACGGTTCGCGTCGTCAACGCATTGCCAAAGGTAGTGGTACGAATATTCAAGAAGTAAACCGTCTGTTGAAACAATTTGACCAAACCCGCAAGATGATGAAAATGGTAACGGGTAGCAAGATGGGCAAAATGATGCCGAAGATGAAATAATAAAGATAAACTGCAAGCATACCAATCCCGCTGACTTCATTTAAAATATGAAATTAGCGGGATTGTTGTTATATTCGGTTATTTGCTCTATATTTGCGATACTCTTTTAGACCCCTAATACAAGATAAATTATAATCAAAACAAAAATATTTATATGACATTAATTGATGGAAAAGCAATCTCTGAACAAGTAAAACAGGAGATTGCTGCAGAAGTAGCAGAAATTGTAGCAAAAGGTGGCAAATGCCCTCACCTTGCTGCAATTCTTGTAGGCCACGATGGTGGCAGCGAAACGTATGTTGCTGCCAAAGTGAAAGCATGCGAAGTTTGTGGATTCAAATCCAGCCTCATCCGTTATGAAGCGGATGTTACGGAAGAAGAGCTCCTTGCTAAAGTACGTGAATTAAATGAAGATGCAGATGTTGACGGATTTATCGTACAACTCCCATTACCCAAGCATATCTCTGAGCAAAAAGTGATTGAAACTATCGATTATCGTAAAGATGTAGACGGGTTTCATCCCATCAATGTAGGTCGCATGTCCATAGGATTGCCTTGCTATGTATCAGCAACCCCTAACGGTATTCTTGAACTACTGAAACGCTATCAAATAGAAACTTCGGGTAAGAAGTGTGTAGTATTGGGACGTAGTAATATCGTCGGTAAACCAATGGCTGCACTGATGATGCAGAAAGCCTATCCAGGAGATGCTACTGTAACCGTATGCCATAGCCGGAGCAAAGATCTTGTAAAAGAATGCCAGGAAGCCGATATCATCATCGCTGCATTGGGACAACCCAACTTTGTGAAAGCTGAAATGGTAAAAGAAGGTGCCGTAGTTATTGATGTAGGTACTACACGTGTACCGGATTCTACAAAAAAATCAGGCTTCAAACTGACTGGAGATGTTAAGTTTGACGAGGTTGCTCCGAAATGTTCATTTATCACTCCTGTGCCGGGTGGTGTAGGACCGATGACCATCGTTTCTTTGATGAAGAATACATTGCTGGCTGGCAAGAAAGCAATATATCAATAATAAAAATACCGAATACCGGAAGGAACCTCTTGTGACAACTTGACTCCTTTCGGTATTTATTTTATCCAGTGGAACCTTAATCCGCTCAAAGTCATGAGACAGACAATCCCTCTTGCATTACTTTTCTTCTTTATATCGTGTTGTAGCACAGCACAGGAACAAGTAGTACCGGAATCCACTGATACAATCCCCCCTGCAAAAATCACTCTATTATTTGTAGGTGATTTGATGCAACACAAAGCCCAGCTTGACGCCGCGCGTACAGATAAAGGGACTTATGACTACTCTCCCTGCTTCTCTCTCGTAAAAGAGCAAATCAGTGGAGCAGACATCGCTATCGGCAATTTAGAAGTACCTATCGGTGGAAAACCTTATAGTGGTTATCCGGCTTTCTGTGCACCTGATGAATATTTATATGCCATTAAAGAGGCCGGTTTCAATGTTCTGTTAACTGCTAACAATCACTGTCTCGACCGCGGTAAAAAAGGTTTGGAACGTACAATCCTAATGTTAGATTCCTTACGTATCCCCTACACCGGAACTTATAGAAATGAAGAAAAACGCCGTCAACGATACCCATTACTCATTCACAAAAACGGTTTTCGAATTGCCCTTCTTAACTATACCTATGATACCAATGGAGTTAAGCCATCCTCTCCCAACATAGTGAACTATATTGATAAGAAAATCATGTTACAGGATATCGATACAGCACGAACATGGCAACCTGATGTTATCATTGCTTGTATGCATTGGGGAAACGAATACCAATCGCTACCTAGTCGCGAACAACGACAGTTGGCTGATTGGTTATTGGAACAGGGCGTTACCCATATCATCGGTAGCCATCCTCATGTTATACAACCGATGGAACTACGTACCGATAGCATTACCGGAGCACAACACGCTGTAGTATATTCTTTAGGGAATTTCATCTCCAACATGAGTAAAGTAAATACTGACGGAGGACTTATATTCACATTAGAATTAGAAAAAGACACCACAACATCTACCTCCCCACAAGTTCGAGTACAACGTTGCGGATATAATTTCGTATGGACAGCACGTCCCAATTTCACCAAAGAAAAAAACTATGTGCTTTATCCCACAGATTCCACATCTATTTCAAAGCTCCCGGAAGCTGCACGTAACCATCTGAATATCTTCGTCAAAAACTCCCGGAAGCTCCTCCACCAACACAATATAGGAATTAAAGAGAATAAAAAATAATGCAGATTTCAATAAAATATTTCGCCAAATATTTGCAGTATCAAAGATAATACCTATCTTTGCACCGCGTTTGAGAAATGACGCAAACATGGTGACTGTAGTTCAGTTGGTTAGAGCGTCAGATTGTGGTTCTGAATGTCGTGGGTTCGAGTCCCATCAGTCACCCAAAGAAATCCTTATAAGTCAAGCACTTATGAGGATTTTTTCTTTAATAAATCTATTGTATTACTACTAAATTTTGAGATAAATCCCTCCTAAATCTGTAGTTGTTGGTCTATTGTTGTTCCCAAAATACAGGAGTTAACATGTTGACATTCAAAGCAGAAATATTAAAAAGCAAACAAAAATCTGATGGCACTTACAATGTGAAGATTAGAATGACTTATAATAGAGAAGTCAAGAGGCTATCAACTAATATCTTTGTTAGAGCAAGTGACCTTACCAAGTCACTCAAATTGAAGAATCCCAAACTTATTAAAGAGGTTGACAACCTAGTCAGGCAGTATCAAGAGATATGTGCTACTCTTCCCTTAGAAGCATCCACATATACCATAGATGAGATATTGGAGTACATAAAAATAAGTCAAGAGAAGAATAAAACCATAGACTTCATCCAATTCTGCAAAGAGTGGTTAGAGACCACAGAAAGTAGGGGGAAGAAGAATTATAAATCAGCACTCAATGCCTTCATAGCTTATATAGGCAAGGAACATTTAACTACAAGCCAAATTACTCAAGATTTATTAAAAGGCTTCATGGAGTATCTACACTTGAAGAGAGCCAAGCAAATAGCAGAACTTGAAAGAAAAGGTAAAAGAATCCCTTCTAACAGAATGCTTTCTCTCTATTTAGGTAGTATCAGACATCTGTTTAATGAAGCTAAGAAGCAATACAATGACTATGACAGAGGCATCATTATCATCCCTAACTCTCCCTTTGAAAACTTCAAAGTTCCTAAACAAGAAGCAACAAGGAAAAGAGCACTAACAGCAGAATCAATTAGAAAAATATGGGAGTTACCCTATATTATTAATACTAGTGATGGCAAGGAGAGAATCTGCCCCTACAACCTAGCCAAAGACTGTTTTATTCTCTCCTTCTGTTTAATGGGAATGAATTCTATAGACCTATATAACTGTGACAACCTTCAAGATACTGTTATAACCTACTACAGAAGCAAGACTACTGGAAGAAGGCTTGATAAGGCTAAAATGCAAGTTAAAATTCCCCCTATACTTCTGCCACTTGTAATGAAGTATAAGGATTATACCAGTAAAAGAGTATTCAAATTCTATCAAATGTATAATACAGCCAACAACTTTAACAGAGCTATCAATATTGGTTTAAAAGAAGTAGGAAGAGTAGTAAAAATAGATGATTTGGAATACTATGCAGCAAGGCACTCATGGGCTACTTTAGCAGTCAATAAAGTAGGCATAGACAAATATACAGTCCATGCAGCACTTAATCACATTGATGAAGCTATGAAAGTCACAGACATATACATTGAAAGAGACTTCAAGATTGAGAATGAAGCAAACTTGAAGGTTCTTCAATATGTATTTGGGAGTGAAGGGGTGAAGTAGTGTTAAAAGAATCTCTGTAGTTTATTGGACTATGGAGATTCTTTAGTACATTTACTCACTTACTTTGTTATTAATATATTAAATCTAAGTGAGATGGAAAGTACATTGAATGATAAGACTGTTTATAATACCTATGCAGATATAATAGATTGGGATATTCTAACAGAAAGAGAATACCAAATTATAAGAGATTTGAAAGATAATGGTATAGAAATAGCTCCTACTACTATCATCAAAGACCTCTCAGGTCTTCCCATAGGTCAAGAGGAATATGTAGGAGATGGTTCTGCATTTACTGGTAAGAAACATATGTTGTCAGATTACTTAAATAAGATGCCACATGGCATTATAGATAAAAGAATACCAGGCATTGGAGCAACAACTCTTGAAATCAAGTCTAGAAGGAACTCCATCATAGTATTTCCTACTAAAGCATTAGCCTATTCCAAGCACCTAAAGCACCATAATACTCTGTATGTTGGAAGCAGTATTGAAGGGAAGAAAAGGATATCAAATGCTGAGATTCAACACTATCTTAATACAGAAAATTACAAGAAACTACTTGTAGTAGCTGACAGCTTAAAGAGAGTATTGACACTAATCAAGGAAGAGAATTATGACAAGTATTTCCTAATGATAGATGAAGTAGATGTACTCCAATCTGACAATAATTACAGACCTCAACTAGAAGATGTCATTGATTACTACTTAAAGTTTCCACCCAAAAACAGATGTATGGTGACTGCAACCATGAAAGCCTTCTCCAATCCCCAGTTAGAGCATGAATGCAAATTTAATCTACCTTGGATATGTAATGCTCCAAGAGAAGTAAAGTTGTTACATACAGATAATATCACTATGGCAGTGGTAGAAGAAATACTCAAACATCCTAATGAGAAGATATTCATTGCCTATAATTCCATAGTGCACATAAGAGAAATCATTTTAGAACTTGAAGAGGAGACTAGAAAGGATTGCACTATTCTATGTAGTGAAGCATCCATTAAAGAAGCAGGCTCTTACTATGCACCTAAGCTAGAAAAAGGCAAAGATGGCAAAGAAAAGTTACCCAGTAGAATAAACTTTGCTACTTGCTGCTATTTCACTGGCATAGACATAGAGGATGAATACCATTTAATCTCAGTCTCAGATATAAGACACTCACATTCTATACTGTCTATTGATAGAATGACACAGATACATGGAAGGTGTAGAATAAGTAAGGGAGTACTCAGTGAAACGTTAGTATATAGTACTTTCAAGGAGAAAGAAGCCAAGACCATCTTTGATGAACTTAAAAAGAGAAGAAAACATGAGAATTACAGCAAATACTTAATACACAAGGCTAAGAAGGTATTGAATTTGATTGATTCAGCAGATAAACTTAGCAACAATGACAGTGATTTGAGAGAACTGTTTGATATAGTCAAAGAGGCTATAAAAGACCATGCAAAACAAAAATCCATAGGAGAAGCACCTATTGAATTGACAAGAAAGAACATAGACAATCAATATGTTCCTGCATATCTTAACATTGACTATTTACAAGAGAAGTACTTTCTATATCAGCATGTATATACCTCAACTGAGAATATCAAGAAAGAAGTGGAACAAGCTAACTGCAAGGTTATTGATAGTATATCATTATCCTACATTAAGACTGATAACCAAATAGAAAATGAGGCTAATAATAAGGCTGTTTTGAAAGTTTGGGAGGAAGAGGATATACAAGAAGCTATTGCTGAAATTAGGCAATTAAATTCCATTCATCAGTTGAATGAAAGTACCCTTACAACTAAATGTAGAGGATATAAAAAGCATAAAAGAACCTTCTATGAAAGAGTTATGAAACTATATAAATATGTGGATATAGACAGTCTTTTATATTTGCTTTGGGAGATTAGGAACATGAATAATAAGGCTTTCAAAACTATTAATAATGCTGTGATATTTTGGGCATTGGTAGATAACCACCCTTTAAAACAAAGCCTTAATAATGCTTTCCAAGACAAGTCAAAGCAGTATTCCAGTGATGAACTACATATGGATGTGGTTGCCCCCATCTTTAAGTACCATACTCATAAGACTATCAGTAAACACAAAGCTGTTAACCTATTAAATGCCTTCTATAAAGTCAAGAGAACAAAGAATAAAGGAGTGAATAAATATCAGATTATTGGTGAGAACCCCTATCACTTGAAGGTACATAGAGATAGAATATTCTATGATAATAATAACCTATTAGACTTTTTTATATTTTAACTTCTGGTAATCAAATATTTACCTACCAAAAACTTGCAAATATCAGAATAAATCCTTACCTTTATATCTATATCTGAGGGGGGATTTAGTCTAGTCTCCCTCTTTTCTTTTAATTATTTTATTTTCCAGTCCATATTCTATGCGGTTCTATAACCTTTACTATTAATATATAGTAGGTAATATAGGACAGCATAGAATATGGACTCATTAAACTTTAAGGATATGAAGAATTATACTATTATCCCCAATTATGCAAGTGAGAAGTTCTCTCCTAATGATTTATATACTATAACTGGAATATACTTAACAGCCAATGATAGGTATATCACAGATTCAACCTATGAACAAATAGCCAGCTTCACTGGTCAATCACTAAGTTATATCAAGGATTATTTCATACCAAGACTGAAAGACACAGAGTTCTGCACTCAAATTCAACCATTCACAATGGGAAATTTGAAAAGAAAAAGATACTACCTACCCAAACCTACTGAAAACTTTAGAATTATAAAGAAAGAGGTATTGACAGATACCAACATAACATCAGAAGAGAAAGGGTTTACTATAGCTTTATATTGTAATTGTGTCAATAACTCATTTAATCTTAGTTTGTCATCATGGAAATTTTGGGAGTCTAAAATTAAAGTGGCTAAGAGTACTTTCTATAAGTTAAAAAAGTCACTTGTAAGTAGAGGGTATTTGAGAAAATTAGAAGATGTACCTGAGAATCCTGATAGTGGAAACCACTCTGAGGACTATATGCTATGTGTGCCTTGGCTGGGTGATGTAAGCTATATTGAATGGCTACATCAGTATGAAGATAATGACATAACAGAAAGAAACATCTCTCTCTCAGATTGCAAAGCAGCATCATTATGATAATATCAGTAATACATAACTATTCCTACTCCACACTTCAAGTATTCTCCAATTTTTTATTTTATTTTTTATAGGTCTATATACCATCCTATTAGCATCAACAGCCCCCTAATCTTGCAATATTGGGCTACTCCCCCCTATCATGTTTGTGGGGATGAAGCTAAAGTAGATTGGATAATGAACTAGAATAGGATGCTCATTACACTAATACAAACAGCAATGCTCATTACTTCCCCCTATGCACTTGAAGGTAGTCAATGATGGAATTACCTCATTAAGTACAACAATTAAATTACAGAATTATGGGAAAGTTAAAGTTTTTAGAGACAATGACTATCAATGAGTTCAAGTCTCAGAAGGAAGTTAAAGCTATTGAAGTGAAGCAGAATCCACACACTGGTAAATGCTTCTTTGTATATGGCTGTGAAACTGGTGCAGTGAGTGACAAATTTATTAATGGAGAAATCACCATTCCAGTTATTTCACAAGTATGCTCACCTGACACTGGTGATATGTTCTATATGCTTCATCAGAAGGGTGAAGGTGATTGTATGACCTTGGCAACTTTATAAAGGTTATGCTTATCACTTGAAGAGTAGTACAGTTGAAAGGCTGGCTACTCTTTTTTCTTTATACACTAACCATCAACAATTAATAGATTACAATATGTTGAATTTAAGAGTATCATCAAAGAAGCAGGCTAAAATAAAACTTGCTCTACAGGGCTGTGCAGGCTCTGGGAAGACCTATTCTGCACTATTATTAGCCTATGGTCTGACTAATGACTGGACTA
>OJNH01000659.1_pt1 | contig 29806 bp, 21 predicted proteins | sample 1597361 | NCBI WGS metagenome assembly OJNH01 (sample SAMEA2452136, study PRJEB22498) | human gut metagenome | biome: human feces; feature: human gut; material: feces | place: Australia | collected 2012
GAAGTGGACATGCGTTTCGGCCGAAAGGGGTGCGAAAAGTTGTTGCGTGACGAAATATCGGCAAGCCGTTTGCGATGGCGATAGCTCTGGATTGCCGTATAAGCGCATCAACTGGATGGTTATAAAGCCAAGTATAATAAAAAACAAAAGCAATCGACCGGCTATTGTGTATGGTCAATTGCAGGGAAAATTTATGGAGAAGGCTGTGGCTTGCCTGATGGCTGTGAGGCTGTGTCGGTGTGGGGAGTTACTCGGGAATGGATTCGAGGTAGACGGTGTTGCCTTGCTCGTCGTCGTAAGAAAAGAGGTACTCACGCCCATAGGGGGCGTAATCAAAGTGGGCATTGCGATACATGTTGGTGCACACACAGTCACCAGAACGCTCCGAAAAGGCGCAATAGTTCTCTGTGTCGTTATCGTGGTGGGTTGCCACCAAGAAAAAACCTGCGTCAGAACCATCGGCGAAAAACCCCATGGTGCGTGCCCACAGGCGTATTTCGGTCTTGATCAGTTTGTTGATGTCATTCATTGTGTATGTTTAAAAGGGATTTCTTCTGTCTGCAAAAATACAAATTCTTTTTTGTCCTGTGTGGGGTCTTTTTTGCCTAAAATGGTATGTCTTTGTATTAATTGCATGGATATGAGGGGATTATATGGGCGAAAGAGATTTTTTGTATTGTATAGTGTTCAAATTGGTTTGGACTTAGTAACTTTGCATACAACAAATGACGCATCAGCAGAGCGCCCGAAAACTTATGGCGACAGGCTGTGTAAGGACTCTGAAAACCAGCAGATATGAAGCATGATATTGTTAATCGCGTAGAGAAATTGCGCCAGTGGATGAGAGGGCACGGTTTGGGGGCTTATATAGTTCCGTCGACCGATCCTCATGCCAGTGAATATACTCCGGAGCATTGGCAATGCCGCCAATGGATAAGTGGGTTTGGTGGTAGTGCGGGAACTGCCGTTGTTACGCTTGATGATGCCGCACTGTGGACCGACTCGCGTTATTTTATTGCTGCGGCAGAGGCATTGGAGGGTACGCCCTTCAAGTTGATGAAAGACGGACTGTCTGCCACTCCGGCCATTTCTCAGTGGCTTACGCAAAAGTTGAGGCCCGAGGATAAAGTGGGCATTGACGGAAAGGTGGTGACTTACAAGGAGGCACTGCCTCTGCATGATGACCTACTCGAACATGACATTGACCTTGTGACAGACTACAGCGCCCCTGATGAACTTTGGACCGAAAACCGACCAGGGCTGCCTTTGGATGCAGTCAGCGTGCAGCCATTGGAATGGGCTGGCGAGACGATGGGCGATAAGGTGAAAAGACTAATGGAGGCAGTGGAACGCAGAGGGTGCGGACGTATACTGGTAAGTCAGCTTGACGAGGTGGCCTGGCTGCTCAACCTGCGCGGAGGCGATGTGCACTGTGCCCCTGTATTTGTTGCATACTGCATAGTAAGCCACAATGAAGTGGCTTTGTACTGCAATCTACAGAAGATAAATGGTGAAGTGGCGGAGTATCTTGGCAAGAACAATGTCAAGGTCTGTGATTATGGCATGATAGAGTCAGATTTGATGAACTCCAAGGACACTATTATGTTCTCACCGCTTACTAATATGGCTTTGGCCGCCGAGTGTCTGCGGTGTGGTGCGGTGATGGCTGACTCGCCTGTAGCTGCCATGAAAGCTGTCAAGAACGAAGCGGAAATCAGGGGCATGAAGCAAGCCATGGTGCAAGACGGGGTGGCCCTGGTGAAATGGATAAGGTGGATGCAGGAGGCTGTGCCGCAGGGTGGCGAGACAGAATTGTCTGTAGACCGCAAACTTACCTCCTTGCGTCGGGCCAACGCTGATTTTGAGGGCTTGAGCTTTGACACCATTGCTGCTTATAACGCCCATGGTGCCATAGTGCACTATGAGCCTACGCCCGAAACGGATGTGCCGCTGAAGGCAGAGGGCGTGCTTCTGGTTGATACGGGAGCACAGTATCTTTGTGGCACAACAGACATAACTCGCACTTTCCTACTTGGCGGAGAGCCTACGGCGGAACAGAAAAAAGTGTACACCCTTGTGCTCAAGGGCCATATTGCTCTCAGTCGGTTGAAGTTTCCCCGTGGTGCAAGTGGAACTCAGCTTGACCTCGCTGCACGCTATGCCATGTGGCAGGAGGGTTATAACTTTGGCCACGGCACTGGCCACGGTGTGGGAGCTCACCTTAGTGTGCATGAGGGACCCCACCAGATAAGAATGAACTATATGCCGGCACCTATAGTGGAGGGCATGACGGTGACCGATGAACCTGGACTTTATCTTGAGGGGCGCTTTGGTGTTCGAATAGAAAATGTGCTGCTCTGTGTTCCGTACAAGGAGACTGAGTTCGGATCTTTTGTTGGATTTGAGCCTCTGACCCTTTGTCCTATCGACACGGGGCTTGTGGATCTCGATATGATGACCCCTGATGAAGTGAGATGGCTTGATGATTATCATAAGAAGGTTAGAAATGTGTTGCTCCCGCTGCTTGACAACGAGGCAGACCGCAGGTGGTTGGAGAAAGCGTGCGCACCGTGTGGTGGTGTTGAGGTTTGATTTATAATACAATACAGAAATGGCTCTTATAAAAACAATACAAGGAAAGACTCCCAAGTTTGGGAAGAACTGTTATCTCTCTGAAAATGCTACGGTGGTCGGTGAAGTTGAAATGGGTGACGATTGCAGCATCTGGTTTAATGCAGTGGTGAGGGGAGACGTTAATTATATAAGGATAGGCAACCGTGTCAATGTGCAGGATGGCTCATGTCTGCATACGCTCTACAAGAAGGCGGCAATAGAAATTGGTGACGATGTGACCATCGGACACAATGTAACGGTGCATGGTGCCAAGATAGACCACGGCGCATTGATAGGCATGGGAGCCACATTGCTTGACGACTGTCATATCGGTGAGGGTGCCATCGTTGGGGCTGGGGCTTTGGTTCTTAAGAATACGCAGGTAGGTGCAGGTGAACTTTGGGGCGGTGTACCCGCCAAATTTATAAAGAAGGTGGATCCTGGGCAGGCCAAAGAACTTAATGTTGGCATAGCAAGCCATTACTTGATGTATGCCAGATGGTTTGTGGAGGAAAATCCAGACACGCTTGTTAACCCCACGGAAGAATAGCTCCGGCCTATGTTATACGTGTCGGTTATATTGCCGGTGCCGGTAGATGGAGTCTTTTCCTATGAGCTGCCACAGGAGTTTGAGGGCAGAACGCAGACTGGCAGCAGAGTAGTGGTGCCGTTTGGCGTCAACAAACTCTATACGGGCATAGTCGTTTCTTTGAGCGATAAGGCTCCAGAGGGCGACTTCAAGTTAAAGCAGGTGTCGGATGTGCTTGACCCCACGCCTGTTGTAGGCCGGCAAGAGTTGTGTCTGTGGCAATGGGTGGCAGACTATTACATGTGTTCGTTGGGCGATGTAATGAAGGCGGCTCTCCCCGGAGGATTGAAGCTGACCAGCGAAACGTCTGTGCGTCTGAAGGCGGATTTTGATGACTGGGACAGGCTTACTAAGGCGGAGATGCAGATAATGGACCTTCTCCACAAAGGCCAGCGCGACACGATTGCCTCGTTGCAGAAAGCCGTTCCGCATAGCATCTTGATGCGCGGGGTGCGTTCGCTTATGGAAAAGGGCGTATTGGAGGTTAACGAAACGTTGGTGGAGGGCTATAAACCCAAGAAGGAAGTTCACGTCAGACTTTGCTCGGACTATTTGACGGACAAAGCCCTCAACGAACTATTTGAATCCTTGGCAAATATGCCGCGACGCTATGTGCTGCTCCACAAATTGGTGGAAATGGCAGGCATAGAGACCGCACTGAAGTTGAGAAATCCCAAGCTTATTGCGGAGGTGAGCAGGGCAAAACTGCTCAAGGAAGCAGGAGTAGCTCCTGCTGTGCTACTCGGACTTAAGGCCAAGGGAGTGATTGAACAGTATGACTATGAGGTAAAGCGCCTGCGCACCTTCTCTGGCAGCATAGACGACCAGATAGCGCTTTCGGCTGATCAGCAGGCAGCTTTTGACGGAATCAACAAGACCTTTGTCGACAAGGACGTGTGTCTGCTTCATGGTGTTACGTCAAGTGGCAAGACCGAGATTTACATACAGCTCATAAAACAGTGCCTCGGACGTGGCAGGCGAGTACTTTACCTGTTGCCGGAGATTGCGCTTACTACTCAGATAACAAAACGTCTGCAGCGCGTGTTTGGTGACAGGCTTGGGGTGTATCACTCCAAGTTTCCTGACGTAGAGAGGGTGGAGATGTGGCAGAAGCAGTTGGGAGAGAAGCCTTATGATGTGGTTTTGGGCGTGCGTTCTTCACTGTTTCTTCCACAGCGTAATCTGGGATTGGTGATAGTGGATGAGGAACATGAAACAAGCTACAAGCAGCAGGATCCCGCTCCGCGCTACAGTGGCAGGGAGGTTGCTATGATGCTTGCCCGACAGCATGGTGCCAAGGTGTTGCTTGGCAGTGCGACCCCGTCAGTGGAAAGCTATTTCAATGCCATGCAGGGCAGGTATGGCTATGTGCGTCTTGACAAGAGGTTCGGAGATATGCAGCTTCCGGAAATTGTGGTTGCTGACGTGAGAGACCTTATGAGGCGCAAGATGATGAAGCCGCCTTTCTCACCACGCCTTGAAGAGGAAATTAGCAAAGCGTTGGATTTAGGCGAACAGGTCATATTGTTTCAGAACAGGCGCGGTTATGCCCCTGTTGTGGAGTGTGCAACCTGCGGTTGGGTGCCTACATGCCAATATTGTGACGTGAGTCTTACCTATCATCACGATGACAACAGGCTGCACTGCCATTATTGTGGCAATACGTTTCGGGTGCCGTCAAGATGTCCGAATTGTGATGGGCAGGACCTCCACACCCACGGCTTCGGCACGGAGAAGATAGAGGAGGAGGTTCACCAGCGTTTTCCGAAAGCTCGCACAGTGCGCATGGATCTTGACACTACTCGATCGCGCAACTCCTATGAGCGTATTATTGACGAGTTTTCCAGTGGTAGGACTGATATTCTTATTGGCACTCAGATGGTAAGCAAGGGGTTGGATTTTGACCGTGTTCACGTTGTGGGCATACTTGATGCCGACGCCATGTTCACCCGTCCGGATTTCCGAAGTCACGAGAGGGCTTTCCAGATGATGAGTCAGGTCAGTGGTCGTGCTGGCCGTAGAGCAAGGCGTGGGTTGGTTGTGTTGCAGACGAGACATGCCGACTATCCGCTCATACACCAAGTGGTGTGTGATGACTATTCCACAATGTGTCGGGAGCAGTTGGCTGAGCGCAAACAGTTCTATTATCCGCCTTTCTTCCGTCTTATATATATATGGTTCAAGCATAGGGACGAAGCGGTTGTAAACGCTGCCGCTCAACAGGCGTTGCGGTTGTTGCTGGAGGCTTTTGGCGGCGGAGTGTTAGGTCCCGACAAGCCGTTGGTGGCGAAAGTTAGGATGCTGCATTTGCGCAAGGCTGCATTAAAGGTGTCGCCTGTGGTGCCTCCTGCTGAGGTAAGGGCAAAGCTTAGGGGTGTGGTGAAACAGATTGTTTCTGAGAGTCGTTTCCGCTCGGTGATGATTTATTTTGATGTAGATCCGTTGTAGGGTTTAAATGTGGCCGGTGTCATGGTACTGGGTCGTAGCCGCTTCCGCCCCAAGGGTGGCAACGGGCAATGCGGCGTATGGCGAGCCAGAGTCCCTTGACGGGGCCGTGCTTGCGCAATGCTTCAACAGCGTATTGTGAGCAAGTGGGTGTGAAGCGACAGGAGGGAGGTGTCAGTGGGGATATGAATTTCTGATAGAATCGTATGGGCATTATGAGCAGCCATGCTATTAAAACAGAAATGTGACGGGTGATGTGACGAATCATTGCTTTGCTGAAGTCAACTTCTTTTCCATTAGTGACATAATCTTGTCTGTAGAGGCAAAGACTTTGGAGGAGGGTTGTGGTGTGTCGCTGAGCCAGATGAAGGCTACTCGCAATCCTGTGGGAGGGTTAAGACGTTTCACTGCTTCTGTCAGTGGAAGGTGCTGCAGGCGGTAGGCTTCTCTGACCTGTCGTTTGGCTCGGTTGCGGTCAACGGCATGGTGGAGGCGCTTTTTGGCTACCGAAACGAGAACTTTGACGGCTGGTGCTGGTTTGTCTTGCGGCATGAGGTAGGTCTGGTAGACGGCCCGTATGGGAAAGGCAACAACCGAACTGCTTTTGCCACGCTCGAAAAGACTATCAATCTCCTTGAGTGAGGTGATGCGTTCGGATTTCTTGAATGTAAACATGTACAGGTTGCGTGGGTGACGGTGTTGGGATGTGTTGGCGAAGCAACGGCTCTGCGTCAACCCTTTTGTGCAATGAGGAAGTCCTCTATGGTGCTTGCCATAGACTGACCTTGTCCTTGTGCCACTTTGATGTCAACGCGAAAGCCTAACTCCTCAAGTTTCTTGGCTGTGCTCTCGCCAAAGCATGCAAAGATGGTGTCACCCTGCTTGAAATCGGGGTAGTTGTCAACGAGCGATTTGGCTCCGCTTGGTGTGAACAGCACCACCATGTCGTAGTCAAAGGGCTTGCTCTTGTCGAGCTTGGCGCTAACAGTACGATACATCACGCAGTCGGTGTGTTCGATACCCTTGCTGTCAAGCAGGCTTGAGAGGTCTTTGCGGTGAACATCGCTTTGTGGTATGAAAAACTTCTCTTTCTTGTGTTTGAGCATTACGTCAAGCAGGTCTGTAACAAGACCAGATTTTCCGAAGAAAATCTTGCGTTTGCGATATTGTATGAACTGTTGTACGTAGAGCGACACTTGCTGGGAGATGAAGAAGTACTTCATGTCTTCGGGCAGTGTGATGCGCATGTCCTTGCACAAGTTGAAGAAGTGGGTTATGGCTTGTTTGGAGTTGAAAACAATTGCGGTGTGGCTTAGAATGTCAACTTTCTGTGCTCTTATCTCTTTTGGGGTGAGCCTTTCTACAGCAATCAGTGAACGAAAATCCACCTGGATGCCATATTTCTGTTCTAGATCTTGAAAAGGGGATTTTGTTGTTGTTGCAGGCTTGGGTTGGGATACAAGAATTTTCTTAACCATGATGTATTGTTACTCTAAACTATACTATACAGAGTGGGTAAATAGGGATTATATTAGCAAATATTCGTTAAGTCTTACTAAGGTTTTCCACAAGAGCAGAAGAGGAAGCATTTCCAAAGTGCAAAAGTACAAAATACTTAAAAATATGCCAAGAGGAAAGGCAAAAAAGATTTGTTTGGTTTTGAACAACACCAGGAGTTCGTTGAGTAGAAGTATGACGAGGAAGGTATAAATGTAAACTTCGAATGGCAAATCGAAAAACAAAACGATGAGTACCAGCGGAAGCAGCGTGACGGCCTTTCCGAATATGGTAAGGTTGTAGCCTGCCATCCAAAGTTCGCGTTTTTCTTCGCTGAAGAATGTCCAGTTGAATGTGCCGTAAAGGGTGTATTTGAGGGCGAAGTACACGAGGCATGTGGTCATGTCGGCAAATAGCAACAGGTATGGCGAGACGGTGGTGAAATCTCCAATGAGGTGAAACTCCACGTAGCTGAAAAACAGCAGACTGAGTACGAAGCTCTCAAGAATGACCACATAGATGTGGTTCTTGACCTTGCCTTCTGACTTAAGTGAGAGAGTTTCGTTGCGGTTGCGATTCTGGAAGAAGTTCTTGATTTGCACACCGATGGCGTGCATAGAGCGGCTCACTACAAAGCTTGCGATGAAAAGGCACGCCAGAAGGGTGCATGTGACAAAGATATCGTTGCTTAATTTGTAGGGGATAGGGTCGCCGCTGATGCCCACGAAGTGAATGGCCTTGTTTTTGTCAATCCATTTGCTGTCACTGAAAAAACCGTACTTGTTGAGTAGAAATGTGGAGTCGAGAGCTGATGGTTGCGTTTGTAGGCTGTCTTTTGCCGTGGTGCGTCCAGAGGTGTCATTTTGTGTGGGGGAATAGATTTTGAGTTCTTGCCCAGAGCTTTCAGAATAGTCAATAATGTTGCCTGGTGCTGGTGCGGCAACATTGTGCTCAGCCTTTGCATTGATTGAGTCTGAGTGATGAGTTGTGGTGACTTTCAGTGAGTCTTGGAGCATGACAGGATTTTTAGTTTGGGGTGGTCTGTTTTACGCCGAGGGCGGGGAAGATTTCTTGTGGTGTGCAGATGACGGTAAACAGCTTTAGGTCAGAGTCGTGACGCAGAAAGTGCTGGCTGTGGCACAGATGCACCCATTCGATGAGGTGGTCGTAGAAATTGTTGTAGTTGAGAATGACTATGGGCTTGTCGAACAGCCCGAGTTGCTTTTGGGTGAGAGTCTCAAAGAGTTCCTCCATGGTGCCGTAACCTCCGGGCAAAACCAGAATGGCATCGCAGAGGTCCCTGAACTTTTGTTTGCGCTCTGCCATGTCGTTTGCCACAATGACTTCGTCAAGACCGTCCTGTAGCCAGCCACGATCTATCATCCATTGGGGAATGATGCCGGTAACTTTGCCTCCCGCCTGTTGGCATCCCGTGTTGGCTGCCCCCATAAGGCCTTCACTCCCGGCTCCTGTTATTACACTCCAACCGTTAAGGGCACAGAGCTGTCCTACGGTGTGTGCGAGCTGCTTGTAGTGCTCGTCAATGTCTTGGCTTGATGCGCAATATATGCACAGTGATTTGCTCATTGCTTGTGTGTTTTTTGATCTAAATCGGTCATTAGGTCAAGAAATGACATTTTTCTTCTTATTGCCTTTTGCTTTTTATAAGGCGCATGGTGCTTGTTCTTAGCTCAAAATAGCCCGCTATTATTCCCTGAAACAACAAGCAGCATCTGCTCTCCTGAAAAATCAAAATACAATAAGTCTTAACGACCGAATTGGGTTTAACGGCAGGTGTCTCTTCTGTCGGGACGGGACACCTGCCGTTGTGATTTGTATGTGCTGCAGTAGAGGCCTTACAGCCGGTTCCGCACGGCTCAATGGTGTTGAGAACGGAAAGGCGGCTACAGATTGAAAGCCTGCTTTACCTTATCAACATAGTCAAGCTTTTCCCATGTGAAGAGTTCCACCTCCATTTGCTTGTCGCCTTGTATGCTGTTCTTGAAATTTTTGGTCACCACTTGAGGTGTGCGTCCGAGGTGTCCGTAGGCGGCAGTCTCTTCATAGATGGGTTGTCTTAGTTTGAATGTTTTCTCAATAGCGTATGGGCGGAGATCCCATAGTTGGGCTATCTTTTGTGCTATTTCACCATCGCTGATGTTGACGTGGCTGCGACCATAGGTGTTGACATAGATGTTGATAGGCTCTGCTACACCGATAGCGTAACTGAGTTCCACCAGCATTTCGTCTGCAACTCCTGCTGCCACCATGTTTTTTGCTATGTGGCGTGCTGCGTAGGCTGCGGAGCGGTCTACCTTGCTGGGGTCTTTGCCAGAGAAAGCTCCACCACCGTGGGCTCCCTTGCCTCCGTAGGTATCAACGATTATCTTGCGCCCGGTAAGGCCCGTGTCGCCGTGGGGGCCACCTATGACGAACTTGCCTGTTGGATTGACGAAGAATTTTATCTTGTTGTCGAAGAGAGCCTTGATGTTTGCGCTGTGGATATTGGCTATAACACGGGGCATAAGAATTTCCTTGATGTCACGGGCGATGACCTCTACCATTTGGGCATCTGCTTTGTCTTGAGCCTCTTTGCCTGGCTGTTGTGGTAGAATGAATTCGTCGTGTTGAGTAGAAACCACAATGGTGTCGATGCGCATTGGGATGCCCTCGTCGCTGTATTCAACGGTTACCTGACTCTTCGCATCGGGACGGAGGTATGTCATCAGTTTGCCTTCGTGGCGTATGGCCGCCAGCTCTTCCAGAATTGCGTGAGCAAGATAGAGGGGCAACGGCATGTAGGTCTCTGTTTCGTTGTTGGCATACCCGAACATCATGCCTTGGTCGCCAGCTCCTTGGGCGTAAGGGTCGGTCTCTCCTCTTTCTACGCCACGGTTGATGTCGGCGCTTTGGGAGTGGAGGGCATTCAGAATGCCACAACTGCCAGCATCAAACATGTATTCGGCTTTTGTGTATCCGATTTTGCGGATAGTTTCTCTCACTACGTCGTGCAGGTCGAGCACGGCGTGGGTCTTTATTTCGCCTGCCACCATTACTTGGCCTGTGGTTACAAGGGTTTCACAAGCCACTTTTGATTGTGGGTCATAGGCGAGGAGCTGATCAAGCACGGCATCGCTGATTTGGTCGGCCACTTTGTCGGGGTGGCCTTCTGAAACTGATTCTGATGTAAATAGATAACTCATCTTGTATACTATAATTTTTAAGTTGTTTGCTAAAAGGAAGAGTATAGAAGTGAGGTATGTGTGGCATTCTGGCAAAATGCTCGGTTTTAAACAGACGTTGGCGCCAACTGTGTTTAAATACCGTTTTTAGCATTTTTTCAAGTGGTTGCAAGCAGCACAAATCTTTCCACCTCTAACTTTTCGAAATGCAAAGTTACGCAGTTTATTTATGTAGGCCAAGAATTTGGGGTGGTATTTTTTTTGTGGGTCGGAAATCTGCTGTGTGAAATAAAAAAGTACTACTTTTGCGCCAGAGAGGAACAGGAAATCAATACATTATATAATTATAGAGGCAAAGATGGATAGTCTTAATGCTTTGTTTCAACTGTCGGATAGTGTCAGTGCAGTTTTGCTTATTTCGGTTATCTGTGCGGCTGGAATTATATTGGGCAAACTTAAAGTCAAAGGCGTCAGTCTCGGTGTGACATTTGTGTTTTTTGCTGGCATAATGGCCGGTTACTGCGGTCTGCATGCCAATAGTGTCATGACGCAGTATGCCATGGACGCAGGTCTGGTCTTGTTTGTTTATTCGTTGGGCCTACAGGTGGGCCCTGGCTTTTTGAGCGCTTTCAGACATGGAGGGGCACAGTTGAATTTCATTGGGTTGGCAGTGGTGCTTGTGGGTACCTTGCTTGCTTTGGTCTGCTGTGCGTTGACCGATGTGAGTTTGCCAGATATGATGGGAGTGCTATGCGGAGCAACAACAAACACTCCGGCTTTGGGAGCTGCGCAGCAGGCTATGGCTCAAATAGGGATGGCAGACAAGGCAGCCTCGTTGTCTTTGGGTTGCGCCGTGACTTATCCGCTCGGCGTGGTAGGTGTGATACTTGCCTTTATGTTTCTTAGGGTTTTTGTGCGCCGGATTGGTAAAAATGGAGCGATGTCGCCCCCAACAGAGGCAGATGCCCCTTACATTGTTTCGTTTCATGTGCGCAACGTGGCTGTATGTGGTAAAACGTTGCGGCAGGTGATGAGGTTGGCTAAGATAGAGTTTGTTGTATCGCGCCTTTGGCGTGAGGGTAAGGTTTTCTTACCTACTTCGGAGACTGTGCTTGAGGCCGATGACAGGATACTTGTGATTACCCACCGCAAGGATGTTGACTATCTTACGGTTTTTTTTGGTGAACGCGATGCTACCGATTGGAATCAGAAGGACGTGGACTGGGACAAGATAGATCGTCAGATAGTGTCGAAACGTGTTGTTATAACACGGCCAGAGATAAACGGCAAGAGGCTTGGCGCATTGCAGTTGCGCAACCGGTTTTCGGTTAATGTGAGCCGTGTCAATAGGGCGGGTCTTGATCTTGTGGCTACATCGGACCTTGTCTTGTGTATGGGCGACCGAATTACTGTGGTGGGAGAAGAAAAGGCAGTGGAACACGTGGCGGGACATCTTGGCAATGTTGTGGCCAATCTTGACGAGCCTAATCTTGCGGCGATTTTTATCGGTATTGTGTTGGGGCTATTGTTGGGCGTCATTCCTTTTAGTATTCCCTCTATCGGGGTGCCTGTTAAGCTTGGCTTGGCGGGAGGTCCTATTGTGGTCGGAATACTGGTCGGAGCATATGGGCCGCGGTTCCATATGGTAACTTACACAACAAACAGCGCCAACCGCATGCTTCGAGCATTAGGGTTGTCGATATATCTTGCTTGCCTTGGCCTGACAGCGGGGCCACGTTTTTTTGATACGGTGGTAGGAGCCGATGGTTTGTTGTGGGTCGCTTTGGGATTTCTTGTTACGGTGTTGCCTGTGGTGCTGGTTGGGTATTGTGCCCTGAAGTTCACGAAACTTGAATTATCTTCGGTTGGAGGACTGCTTTGCGGTAGCATGGCTAACCCCATGGCATTGGGGTATGTCAATGACACCTCGGATGCCAATAAGGCCTCTGTCGCTTACACAACCGTCTATCCGCTTTGTATGTTTGCAAGAGTTATTGTTGTGCAAGTTGTACTTCTCTGGAGCATGTAGACCACCCAAAAAACGAGGTAAAGAGTCTGATAGGTGGTTTGGAAAAGCTAAAAAGACGCCTTTTTTTGAAAAAAAATACTGAAAACCTGCTTGGAAACGAAAAATGTTATTACCTTTGCACTCGTTTCATTAGCCAAGCGCTGGTCTTGTGTCCCCTCGTGGCATGACGATGTGAGTGGTATTAATTGAAAAAGGGTGTTTTCCAGAGTGGCCAAATGGGGCAGACTGTAAATCTGCTGTCTTTCGACTTCGGTGGTTCGAATCCATCAGCACCCACATTCTGCGCTTGAAAACATTTCGGCGAGTCGTGTTTGTGCAGGAACGCTGTTTAGTGAAAGAATGCGGAAGTAGCTCAGTTGATAGAGCACTAGCCTTCCAAGCTGGGGGTCGCGGGTTTGAGCCCCGTCTTCCGCTCAAAGTAAAAGAATCAAGCGCAGTTGCTGCTTTAGCTCAGTGGTAGAGCGCATCCTTGGTAAGGATGAGGTCCTGAGTTCAACTCTCAGAAGCAGCTCAAAACAAAACGCGTGAGTTAGATTAGAGAGGTTGATTTGGTATAGAGAAGAGTTGCCTCTCTTTTTAGTCAAGAAAATCTTAACATTAAATAAACCGAAATTATGGCAAAAGAAACGTTCGTACGTACCAAACCGCATGTTAACATTGGTACAATTGGTCACGTTGACCACGGTAAGACAACTCTTACTGCTGCTATCTCTAAGGTTCTTCATGAGAAGGGCTTCGGTAGCGAAGATGTAAAGTCTTTCGATCAGATTGACAACGCCCCTGAAGAAAAGGAGCGTGGTATCACTATCAACACTGCTCACATCGAGTATGAGACAGCTAAGCGTCACTATGCTCACGTAGACTGCCCGGGTCACGCCGACTACGTTAAGAACATGGTAACTGGTGCTGCCCAGATGGACGGTGCTATCATTGTAGTTGCTGCTACTGATGGTCCTATGCCTCAGACTCGTGAACATATTCTTCTTGCTCGTCAGGTGAACGTACCTCGCCTTGTTGTATTCCTTAACAAGTGTGATATGGTTGACGATGAAGAAATGCTTGAACTTGTAGAAATGGAAGTAAGAGAGCTTCTTGAGTCTTATGACTTCGAAGAGGATACTCCTATCATTCGTGGTTCTGCACTTGGTGCTCTTAACGGTGTTCCTGAATGGGAAGACAAGATTATGGAGCTTATGGACGCTTGTGACACTTGGATTCAGGAGCCTGTTCGTGACGTAGAAAAACCTTTCCTTATGCCTGTTGAGGACGTGTTCTCTATCACTGGCCGTGGTACAGTTGCTACCGGTCGTGTAGAAACAGGTGTTGTTAAGGTAGGTGACGAAGTTCAGATTCTCGGTCTTGGTGAGGATAAGAAGTCAGTAGTAACTGGCGTTGAAATGTTCCGCAAGATTCTTGATCAGGGTGAAGCTGGTGACAACGTTGGTCTTCTTCTCCGTGGTATTGACAAGACAGAAATCAAGCGTGGTATGGTTATCACTCACCCGGGTGTAATTCAGCCTCACAAGAAATTTAAGGCTTCTATCTATGTATTGAAGAAGGAAGAAGGTGGTCGTCACACTCCATTCGGAAATAAGTATCGTCCACAGTTCTATCTTCGTACAATGGACTGCACAGGTGAAATCTCTCTTCCAGAAGGAACTGATATGGTAATGCCTGGTGACAACGTTGAAATCACTGTAGAACTTATCTACGCTGTAGCTCTTAACGTTGGTCTCCGCTTCGCTATCCGCGAAGGTGGTCGTACAGTAGGTTCTGGTCAGATTACCGAAATCATCGACTAATAAACGAAATTCGAAAGCAGTAGAATTTTTAATAGTTAATAGACCCCTTGCGTCTGACGCATAATCTTGCGCGGGGGTCTATGTTTACGGGAATAGCTCAGTTGGTAGAGCACTGGTCTCCAAAACCAGGTGTCGGGAGTTCGAGCCTCTCTTCCCGTGCAAAAAAAATAAAGTATATGTTTAAGAAGTTAATCAAATACTGTAAAGGTTCTTATGAAGAATTAGCCCATAAGACAACCTGGCCTACTCGAAATGAGTTGACTCACAAGGCATTAATCGTATTATCTGCTTCCGTGATTATTGCCATTGTCGTGTTTGCTATGGATAAGTTGTTCGAGTTCGTAATGACAACAGTCTATCCTCATTAACTCTCTAAATAGTTATTGCGCTATGGCTGATATGAAATGGTATGTGCTTCGTGCAATTACTGGCAAGGAGAGTAAAGTGAAGGAGTATATTGATGCTGCAATAAGCAACGGTACTCTGGGTGGATATGTTGCTCAGACCTTGGTGCCTACAGAAAAGGTGGTTCAAGTGCGTAACGGTAAGCGCGTTGTCGCTGACCGCATTCTTTATTCTGGTTATGTGTATGTGCAAGCAGCCATGGTCGGAGAGATTTGCCACGCCCTTCGTAACGTCCCCAATGTAGTGGGTATACTCGGTGGAATGGACAACCCTGCGCCAATAAGGCAAAGTGAAGTTGACAGGCTCATGGGAACCGCCGAGCCAGAAGAATTGGAGATGGATTCTGATATCTCTTTTTTGGTTGGTGAGCAGGTTAAGGTTACCGATGGACCGTTTACTTCTTTCAACGGTATTATCAATGAGGTTAATGCCGAAAGGAAGAAACTTACGGTTCTGGTCAAGGTTTTTGGTCGCGAAACGGCTTTGAATCTTGGTTTTGGACAAGTTGAGAAACTTTAGTGTTGTAGTGTTACGGACGGCATTAGAGAATCTCGGAATATTTAAAAACTATAAAAACAATGGCTAAAGAAGTTGCTGGAATAATCAAATTACAGATTAAAGGCGGCGCTGCAAATCCTTCGCCTCCTGTTGGTCCTGCTCTTGGTTCAAAGGGCTTGAACATCATGGACTTCTGCAAGCAGTTTAATGCGCTGACGCAGAGCAAGGCAGGTAAGGTGTTGCCAGTTGTCATCACCTATTATGATGACAAGAGCTTTACATTTGTTATCAAGACTCCTCCTGCAGCAGTTCAGCTTGTGGAAGCAGCCAAGGTAAAGAAAGGTTCTGCTGAGCCTAACCGAAATAAGGTTGCCTCTGTGACATGGGATCAGATTAAGGTTATCGCAGAAGACAAGATGCCTGACTTGAACTGTTTCACCGTGGAGAGTGCAATGCGCTTGATTGCTGGTACTGCTCGTAGTATGGGTATTACTGTAACCGGGGAATTTCCCGCAAACAACTAAAATCTTCGAACAATGAGTAAACTTACTAAAAACCAAAAGTTGACTGCCGGGAAGATTGAAGCAGGAAAATCCTACACACTCACAGAAGCATCTGAACTGCTCAAAGAGATTACCACGACCAAGTTTGATGCGTCAGTGGATATGGATGTGCGTTTAGGTGTAGATCCACGTAAGGCTAACCAGATGGTTCGCGGTGTGTGTACCCTGCCGAATGGTACCGGTAAGACTGTTAGAGTGTTGGTTCTCTGTACCCCAGACAAGGAAGCCGAGGCAAAAGCTGCCGGAGCTGACTATGTAGGTCTTGACGAATATATCGACAAGATAAAGGGTGGTTGGACTGACATTGATGTAGTAATCACTATGCCGGCTGTGATGGGCAAACTTGGCCCATTGGGACGCGTGCTTGGTCCTCGTGGACTTATGCCAAATCCGAAGGCTGGTACAGTAACTATGGATGTAGCCAAAGCTGTAACGGAAGTTAAGGCTGGTAAAATAGATTTCAAGGTTGACAAGTCTGGAATTGTTCATGCCTCTGTCGGCAAGATTTCTTTTGAACCGAAAAAGATTGCAGAAAATGCGAGTGCATTTCTCTCTACTATCATCAAGCTTAAACCTGCTACAGCTAAGGGAACTTATGTGAAGAGCGTTTTCATCTCAACTACAATGAGTAGAGGAATCAAGATTGATCCCAAATCCGTCGTTGAATAATAACAAAGTAGTCAATCATGAGAAAAGAAGATAAAAACGTAGTTATAGCTAATTTGGGTGAACTGCTTGAGCGCTATCCGCATTTCTACCTTGTAGATACAGAGGGTCTCAATGCAGAACAGACCACAAGTCTTCGTCGTCTCTGCTTCAAGCAGAATGTCAAGATGGTCACAGTGAAGAACACGCTCTTCCGGAAAGCTTTGGAAGAGACTGAGACTGACTTTACACCCATTTATGATTCCCTGAAGGGTACCACTTCTGTCTTGTTTACAGAGGTAGCCAATGTTCCTGGCAAAATGCTAAAGAATAATGCAAAGTCAGGTATTAAGGCACTCAAGGCTGCTTATGCAGAAGGTGGTTTCTATGGGGCAGATCAACTTGATGCACTTGCCGCTCTCAAGAGCAAGGAAGAACTTGTTGCAGATGTTGTTGCTTTGCTTCAGTCTCCAATCAAGAATGTTGTTTCGGCACTCCAGTCTGGAGGCAACAATATTCATGGTGTCCTCAAGACTTTGAGCGAGCGTGCTTAATGAAGTACGTTGCTTGAAGCATCCGATTTAACATTTATTTAGTATAAACAATTTAATTTAGAATAAAATGGCAGATATTAAAGCTATTGCTGAAGAATTGGTAAATTTGACAGTAAAGGAAGTAAATGATTTGGTTACAGTTTTGAAGGAAGAATACGGCATTGAGCCTGCAGCTGCTGCTGTTGCTGTTGCCGGTCCTGCTGCTGGCGGTGTCGCAGAAGCTGCAGAGGAGAAGACTTCTTTTGATGTAGTATTGAAGAGCGCTGGTGCTGCTAAGCTTCAGGTTGTTAAGGCCGTAAAGGAAGCTTGTGGTCTTGGCTTGAAAGAGGCCAAAGAACTTGTAGATGCTGCTCCTAAGGCTGTTAAGGAAGGCGTTTCTAAGGACGACGCTGAGGCTCTCAAGAAAGCTATTGAAGAGGCTGGCGGCGAAGTAGAAATCAAGTAATTCCGCTTAATTAAGAATTTCTCGGTTAAGAATCCTCTGGTAGGGGGTTCTTAACCTTTTTGTTTCCATACAGATTTGCCCCGCATGTATGTTTTTCTTTTGAAGGAATCGCATATCATGTAGACACGGGCCTGCTTGCTATGCGGTTGGGGGCAGTTTTTTTCAGAAATATTCACTACAAACGATAATGCGCGTTTTATGTCTCAGATAATTAATAATAGAGTTAATTTTGCGTCAATCAGAAAGCCGATGCCTTATCCGGATTTCTTGGATGTGCAGCTTAAGTCGTTCAGGGAGTTCTTTCAGTTGGACACACCGCCTGAATTGCGTAAAAACGACGGCTTGTATAAGGTCTTTGCCGAAAATTTCCCAATCTCTGATACTCGCAACAATTTTGTGCTCGAGTTCTTGGATTATTATATTGACCCTCCTCGCTACTCCATTGAGGAGTGTCTTATAGGTGGTTTAACATACAGTGTACCTTTGAGGGCAAAGCTCAAGTTGTATTGCACTGATCCTGACCATGAGGATTTCGACACACAGATCCAGGATGTGTTTCTTGGCCCGATTCCTTATATGACGGATAATGGCACATTTATTATTAATGGTGCTGAGCGCGTCGTCGTTTCTCAACTTCACCGTTCACCTGGTGTTTTCTTCGGTTCTTCTACTCACTCAAACGGTACGAAGCTGTATTCTGCCCGTATCATTCCGTTTAAAGGTTCATGGATTGAGTTTGCCACAGACATCAACAATGTGATGTATGCTTATATTGACCGCAAGAAGAAATTACCTGTGACAACATTGCTTCGTGCCATAGGTTTTGAGAGCGACAAGGACATCCTTGATGTCTTTAATCTTGCAGAGGAGGTTAAGGTAAGCAAGACAAACCTTAAGAAGTACTTTGGGAGGAAATTAGCATCGCGTGTGCTCAACAGCTGGTCGGAAGATTTTGTTGACGAGGATACTGGCGAGGTTGTTTCTATCGAGCGTAATGAAGTCTTGGTTGAACGCGAGGCTATCCTTGACGAAGATGTGGCAGAAAAGATTATTGAGAGTGGTGCCAAGAAAATTCTTGTACACAGGGAAGACAATTCTTCTCTTGATTACTCAATTATATTCAATACCCTCCAGAAGGATACCAGCAATTCTGAGATAGAAGCGATTTATACTATCTATCGTTCTTTGCGTAATGCAGACCCAGCAGACGATGCAAGTGCCCGCGAGGTTATCAATAACCTGTTCTTCTCTGACCGCCGTTATGACTTGGGAGAAGTCGGACGTTATCGCATTAACCACAAACTTGGATTGACAACAGACGAGAATGTCCGTGTGCTTACGAAAGAAGATATTGTTGAGATTATAAAATATCTCATCCAACTTATTAACGCCAAGGCCCAGCTTGATGACATTGACCACTTGAGCAATCGTCGTGTGCGTACTGTTGGCGAACAGTTGGCAAACCAGTTTAATATAGGTCTGGCCCGTATGAGCCGAACAATTCGCGAACGTATGAATGTGAGGGACTACGAAGTATTCTCTCCTACAGACCTTATAAATTCTAAGACGGCATCTTCTGTTATCAACTCTTTTTTTGGTGCCAATCCTTTGTCCCAGTTCATGGATCAGACAAACCCGTTGGCAGAGGTGACTCACAAACGTCGTCTGTCTGCTCTTGGCCCTGGTGGCTTGACTCGTGACCGTGCTGGCTTTGAGGTTCGTGACGTTCACTACACACACTATGGTCGTCTTTGTCCTATAGAATCACCTGAAGGTCCTAACATCGGTTTGATTTCATCGCTTTGTGTCTATGCCAAGATCAATGAACTTGGTTTTATTGAGACGCCATACCGCAAAGTGAAGGATTCTGTTGTTGATTTGAACAATGACCATATTGTCTATCTTTCTGCAGAGGAGGAGGATGAGAAGATTATCGGACAGGGCAATGCTCCGCTTAATGACGATGGCACGTTTATTCGCAAAGTGGTGAAATGCCGTAAGGATGCCGACTACCCAGTAGTGCCGCCATCACAGGTAGAACTGATGGATGTCGCTCCACAGCAGATAGCTTCTATTGCTGCAGCTCTGATTCCGTTCCTTGAACACGATGACGCCCACCGTGCTCTGATGGGATCAAACATGATGCGTCAGGCGGTGCCTCTTATCAAAACAGAGCAGCCTATTGTTGGAACTGGAATTGAAAAGCAAGTGTGTGAAGACTCACGTACCATGATTGCTGCCGAAGGTGCAGGTGTTATTGAATATGTTGATGCTTCCAAGATTATAATCCGTTATGACCGGACTGACGAAGAGGAGTTTGTAAGTTTTGACAGTGCTGTCAAGGAATATAAGCTGCCTAAGTTCCGTCGTACCAACCAGAACATGACCATTGACCTCCGACCAATCTGCATGAGGGGTGACAGGGTCAAGAAGGGTGATATCCTTACAGAAGGCTATGCAACGGCTCAGGGCGAGTTGGCTCTTGGCCGTAACTTGCTGGTGGCTTACATGCCTTGGAAGGGTTACAATTATGAGGATGCCATCGTGCTTAACGAACGATTGGTGCGTGAGGATATTCTTACTTCAGTTCATGTTGATGAGTACTCACTTGCTGTACGCGAAACAAAACGCGGTCAGGAAGAGTTTACTTCTGATATTCCTAACGTGAGCGAAGATGCCACCAAGAATCTTGACGAAAACGGAGTTGTACGCATCGGTGTACGTATTGAACCGGGCGATATTCTCATTGGCAAGATTACTCCTAAAGGAGAGAGTGACCCGTCGCCAGAAGAAAAACTGTTACGTGCCATCTTCGGCGATAGAGCAGGAGATGTTAAAGATGCTTCTTTGAAAGCCAATCCTTCGCTTTCTGGTGTTATCATTGACAAACATATGTTCGCCCGTGCGCAGAAGACCCGTTCTTCACGTGCGGAAGACAAAAAGACTTTGCTCAGAATACAAGAGGAATTTGAGGCCAGTGTGGCAAAGTTGAAGGGGGTTCTGATAGAGAAACTACTGGTGCTTACAAAGGGTCAGACTTCTTGTGGTGTAAAAAATAATCTGGGTGAAATAGCCATTCCTGAGGGAGTCAAGTTTACGAAAGATGTTCTTGATGCCGTAGACTATTTCTCTGTTCAGCTAAGCGATTGGACTTATGATGCTCATACCAATGATTTGATTTTTGCGTTGGTAATGAATTATCTCAAGAAGTATAGAGAGCAGGACGCAGAGCTTAAGCGCAAGAACTTTGCTGTAACAATAGGTGACGAGCTACCCTCTGGTGTGCTCCAGTTGGCAAAGGTTCTTGTTGCTAAGAAACGTAAGATTGGAGTAGGTGACAAAATGGCAGGTCGCCACGGCAACAAGGGTATTGTGTCGAAGATTGTTCGCCAAGAAGACATGCCGTTCCTTGAGGATGGAACACCTGTTGACATTGTTCTTAACCCTCTGGGTGTGCCTTCACGTATGAATTTGGGTCAGATTTTTGAAGCCGTGCTCGGCTATGCTGGCAGCAAATTGGGTGTTAAGTTTGCAACACCGATTTTTGATGGCGCTTCCCTGAGTGATCTTGAGGAGTGGACAGACAAGGCGGGTTTGCCTCACCTTGGCTCTACCCAGCTCTATGACGGTGCTACGGGTGAAAAGTTTGACCAAAAGGCTACGGTGGGTGTTACCTATATGCTGAAGCTTGGCCACATGGTTGAGGATAAGATGCATGCCCGCTCGATTGGCCCGTACTCTCTTATAACTCAACAGCCACTTGGTGGTAAGGCACAGTTTGGTGGACAACGTTTCGGAGAAATGGAAGTCTGGGCACTTGAGGCTTTCGGTGCTTCTCATGTGCTACAGGAAATGCTTACTATCAAGTCTGACGATGTCGTTGGCCGTGCCAAGTCTTACGAGGCAATCGTCAAAGGCGATCCCATTCCCACTCCTGGAATTCCAGAATCTCTCAATGTGCTTCTCCATGAACTTCGCGGTTTGGGTCTGAGCATTAAATTAGATTAAAATATTACCTCTATTACATCATAAATCAATATGGCATTTAAGAAAGAAACAAAATCAAAGGGTTCGTTCTCTAAGATTACTATTGGTTTGGCTTCTCCAGAAGAGATTTTGGAAAACTCCCACGGTGAAGTAACAAAGCCTGAGACCATCAACTACCGCACATATAAACCCGAACGTGATGGTTTGTTCTGCGAAAAGATTTTTGGCCCGATCAAGGACTATGAGTGTAATTGCGGTAAATATAAACGCATACGTTATAAAGGTACGGTCTGCGACCGTTGCGGTGTTGAAGTTACCGAGAAGAAAGTGCGCCGTGAACGCAGTGGTCACATTCAACTTCAAGTGCCGGTTGCTCACATCTGGTACTTCCGCACACTCCCAAGCAAGATGAGCTATCTTCTTGGTATTCCTTCCAAGAAGCTTGAGTCTATTATATACTATGAGCGCTATGTCGTTATAAATCCTGGTGTGTTTGCCCCTAAAGACGAGGAAGACAGACGTGGGATTGATGATGGTGTTCTTCGCAAGCTTGACCTCCTCTCTGAAGATGAATATTTGGAGTTTTTGGACAAACTGCCAGCGGAGAATGCACAGCTTGAGGATTCTGACCCTGCAAAGTTCATTGCAAAAATGGGTGCCGAGGCCGTTTATGATCTCCTGTGCAACATTGACCTTGACAAATTGTCGTTTGAACTGCGTGACCGTGCCCATACAGACACTTCCCAGCAGCGCAAGACAGAAGCGTTGAAGCGTCTTCAGGTTGTTGAGGCATTTCGCTCAAGCAAGGGAGTCAACCGCCCAGAGTGGATGGTGATGAAGATTCTTCCTGTCACTCCACCTGACCTTCGTCCTCTTGTTCCACTTGACGGTGGTCGTTTTGCCACGTCAGATCTTAACGACCTATATCGCCGTGTGCTTATACGTAACAACCGTTTGCGCAGGCTTATAGAAATAAAAGCCCCAGAGGTTATTCTTCGCAATGAAAAGCGCATGTTGCAGGAGGCTGTTGACAGTCTGTTTGACAATTCTCGCAAGAGCTCTTCTGTCAAGAGCGACTCTAACCGTCCGCTGAAATCTCTTAGTGACTCGTTGAAGGGCAAGCAGGGACGTTTCCGTCAGAACCTGCTTGGTAAGCGTGTGGACTATTCTGCGCGTTCGGTCATTGTGGTTGGCCCTGAACTCAACATGGGAGAGTGTGGTCTTCCGAAACTCATGGCAGCAGAACTCTATAAACCGTTCATTATTCGTCGTTTGATAGAGCGTGGCGTTGTAAAGACTGTTAAGAGTGCCAAGCGTGTCATAGACCGCAAGGATCCTGTTATTTGGGATATTCTTGAGTATGTCATGCGCGGTCATCCTGTTTTGCTTAACCGTGCACCGACACTTCACCGCTTGGGTATTCAAGCTTTCCAGCCCAAGATGATTGAAGGCAAGGCAATCCAGCTTCACCCGTTGGCTTGTACGGCGTTTAACGCCGACTTCGATGGTGACCAGATGGCAGTTCATCTTCCGCTTAGCAACGAGGCAATCATTGAGGCTCAGACACTGATGCTTCAGAGCCACAATATTCTTAATCCTGCCAATGGTGCTCCAATTACTGTTCCGTCTCAGGACATGGTGCTCGGTTTGTACTATATTACCAAGCTACGCCCAGGAGCGTTGGGTGAGGGACTCACATTCTACGGCCCCGAGGAGGCTATCATTGCCTACAACGAGAAGCGCGTGGACATTCACGCTATCGTAAAGGTTGTTGTTGATGACATCAACGATGCAGGCGAGATCGTTCCAACCTTGGTGGAAACTTCTGTGGGTCGTGTTATTGTAAATGAGATTGTTCCGAAAGAGATTGGTTATGTTAATACCATCATTTCGAAAAAGTCTCTGCGCGATATCATCGCCAAGGTTATTAAGAGTGTTGGTATGGATCGTGCATGTGCGTTCCTTGACGGCATTAAGAACCTCGGATACAAGATGGCGTACGAAGGCGGACTCTCCTTTAACCTTGACGATATCATAATTCCAAAAGAAAAAGTGGATTTCGTTCAGAAGGGCAACGAAGAAGTGGAGCAAATAACTGCAAACTACTCTATGGGATTCATTACTGACAAGGAGCGTTACAATCAGGTAATCGACACTTGGACTCACGTGAACAATAACCTCAAGAAAACACTGATGAAGCAGATGACTGAAGCCGACCAAGGTTTCAACTCTGTCTTTATGATGCTTGACTCGGGTGCTCGTGGTAGTGCAGACCAGATTGCCCAGCTTGCAGGTATGCGTGGTTTGATGGCCAAACCACAGAAGGCTGGTGCTGAGGGTGCCCAGATTATTGAGAATCCAATTCTGTCAAACTTCAAGGAGGGCATGTCTGTACTTGAATACTTTATTTCCACCCACGGTGCCCGTAAGGGTCTTGCCGACACTGCTTTGAAGACTGCTGATGCGGGATATCTTACGCGCCGTCTGGTTGATGTTGCTCACGATGTCATTATTAATGAAGAAGACTGCGGCACATTGCGTGGACTTGAATGCTCTGCTCTGAAGGATGGCGACGAGGTAATCTCTTCGCTTGGTGAGCGCATTCTTGGGCGTGTGAGCGTTCACGATATCATAAATCCGACCACGGGCGAGCTAATTCTCCCCGCAGGAGAGGAAATTACAGAATCTGTGGTTGCTCAGATTGAGGCTTCTCCTATTGAGACCGTAGAAATTCGCTCTGTACTCACTTGCGAGAGCAAACGAGGCGTATGCCAGAAGTGCTATGGTCGCAACCTTGCCACCAGCAAGATGGTTCAGCTTGGTGAGGCAGTTGGTGTTATTGCCGCCCAGTCAATCGGTGAACCTGGTACGCAGCTTACTCTTCGTACATTCCACGCCGGTGGTATTGCATCAAATGCTGTAGCAAATGCAACCATTAAGGCTCGTCACAAGGCTCGTCTTGATTTTGATGAACTTCGTACAGTTGACGTTGTAAATTCAGACGGTACTCCTGGCCAGATTGTTGTCAGTCGTTTGGCAGAGGTGCGTCAGGTTGACGAGAATACTAATATCGTTCTCTCTACACAAAATGTTCCTTATGGTTCACAACTTTTTGTGCGTGATGGCGATGTGGTAGAAGCTGGCACAGTCATTGCCCAGTGGGATCCGTTTAATGCTGTAATCGTTACGGAGTCTGCAGGTCGAATTAAGTTTGACGGTGTCAAGGAAGGCGTTACCTACCGCATCGAAGAAGACGAGGCAACGGGCTTGCGTGAAATAATCATAATAGAGTCTAAGGAGCGTTCTGTTGTTCCTTCGTGCCATATCGTTGACGAAGATGGTAACGTGTTGCGTACATACAACTTCCCGATTGGTGGACACGTTGTGGTAGCCGATGGGGCTCAGATAAAGACCGGCGAAATACTCGTTAAGATTCCTCGTGCAGTTGGAAAGGCTGGTGACATCACTGGTGGTCTGCCGCGTGTAACCGAACTCTTTGAGGCACGCAATCCGAGCAACCCTGCCATAGTCAGTGAAATTGACGGCGAAATCAGTATGGGCGGTGTTAAGCGCGGAAACCGCGAAATTATCGTATCCTCTAAAGTGGGTGATGTCAAGAAGTATCTTGTGCCGTTGAGTCGCCAGATTCTTGTACAGGAAAACGACTATGTACGTGCAGGAACACCTCTTTCCGATGGCAGCATTACACCTGCCGATATTCTTGCTATTAACGGACCTACAGCTGTTCAAGAATATATTGTCAATGAGGTTCAGGACGTTTATCGTCTGCAAGGTGTGAAAATCAACGACAAGCACTTTGAGGTTATTGTACGTCAGATGATGCGTAAGGTTCGCATTGTGGATGCTGGTGACACTAACTTCCTTGAAGATGATCTCGTAGATAAGATAACGTTCTTTGAAGAAAACGACCGCATTTGGGGTAAGAAGGTTGTCGTTGATGCCGGTGACAGCGAAAATATGACCAATGGCATGATTGTGACCGCCCGCAAACTTCGTGATGAGAACTCTTATTTGAAGCGTCGTGACCTCAGGCCTGTAGTAGTGCGTGATGCTATCCCTGCTACGTCTAACCAGATCCTTCAGGGTATCACCCGCGCTGCTCTCCAGACATCAAGTTTTATGTCTGCAGCTTCGTTCCAAGAGACAACAAAGGTTCTCAATGAGGCCGCCATCCGTGGTCGTGTTGACTATCTCAAGGGTATGAAGGAAAATGTTATCTGTGGCCATCTGATTCCTGCAGGTACAGGAATGCCCCAGTTCCGCGACGTAATCGTTGGCAGCAATGATGAGTTCCAAGATAATTTGGAGCCCTCTTACACGGAGACCAGCTATTGATATAGAATATGGTATAGCAAAAAAAGGAGCCGAAGTTAGATTTCTGACTTCGGCTCCTTTTTTGCTGTATGTTGATTTGCTAAGAAACAGCGTGTTGTTTAGGTTAAAATAGATTTAGACCCAATATTTGGCAAATATTAGGCGTATAGGTCAAATGTTAACGAGAAGACAACTGAACGAAAAAACTTGGGTTGAATACTGTTGCGGAGACAAAGGGATGTCGCATTTAGAAAACCGCGATAGCATTGTAAAGGAATAGATGCCTTTATAAATTGGTATCCCCGCTGGGAATCGAACCCAGATCAGCAGTTTAGGAAACTGCTGTTCTATCCGTTGAACTACAGGGACATATACAAGGCGCAAAATTACCACAAAAATTCAATATCGCCAAATTTTTATGTGCCACAAGCGTAGTTAAGGCACAGATAGGCAGATATGCGCTCTTGAGAGTAAAAAAATGTGGTAAAGAAAAAACAATTTGAGATTATTTCGCTAACTTTGAACTTTCATTTTTTAAGTAAAGCAAACTTTTTTATATGGGTGGTTTTTTCGGTTCTGTATCAAGGCAAGACTGCATTACAGACGTTTTTTATGGCACGGACTATCAATTTCATCTTGGAACGCGCCGGGGCGGAATCGTGACGGTAAACGAGGAAGGTCATTTTGAGCGTGAAATCCATAATCTTGAAAACTCTTACTTCCGTACTCGTTTTGAGAGTGAGATAAGCAAATTTACAGGCCATGCAGGTATTGGCGTAATAAGCGATACCGATGCACAACCAATGCTGACAAACTGCCATTTAGGGCGTTTTGCCTTGGTTACGGTGGCAAAAATCAATAACATTGAGGAACTGGCGGATGAATTGATAAACAGTGGTGAACATCTGTCAGAGTTTACTTCTGGCAGAATAAATCCTACGGAGTTGGTGTCGCTTCTCATAATAAAAGGACGTAGCTTTGTAGACGGAATAGAGAATGTCTTTAAAAAAATAAAGGGTTCGTGCTCTATGTTGCTACTTACCAGTGATGGCATCATTGCGGCACGTGATTCGTGGGGGCGTACTCCGATTGTCGTAGGCATAAAAGACGGAGCGACGGCAGTGACGAGCGAGAGTACCGCTTTCCCAAATCTTGGTTATGAGATTGAACGTTATTTGGGGCCAGGCGAAATCGTTAGGATTACGGCCAGTGGCGTAGAGTCGTTGCGTAAGCCCAACAAACGTATGCAAATATGCTCATTTCTGTGGGTTTACTATGGCTTCCCGACGTCTTGTTATGAAGGGCGCAATGTAGAAGAAGTCCGCTTTGAGTGTGGGCGAGCCATGGGTAAGGAAGATGACACTGATGTGGACTGTGCTTGTGGTATTCCTGACTCGGGTGTAGGTATGGCTACTGGCTATGCGGCAGGTAAAGGTGTGCCTTATCTTCGCAGTATCGCCAAATATACGCCTACTTGGCCACGTTCATTCATGCCCAGCAATCAGGGAATGCGCGACCTCGTGGCCAAAATGAAACTTATTTCAAATAAGGACTTACTTAAAGGCAGACGTCTGCTTTTCTGCGATGATTCCATTGTGCGTGGCACACAACTTCGCGACAATACCAAGGTGCTGTTTCAACAAGGAGCGAAGGAGGTACACATGCGCATTGCATGCCCACCGTTGGTCTATGGGTGCAGATTTATCAATTTTACATCGTCTAAGAGCGACATGGAATTGATATGCCGACGCATAATCAGCGAATTTGAGGGCGATAACGTCAGCGATGAGATTCTTGCGGAGTACACACGTACGGATTCCCCGAAATACAAGCGTATGGTTGATGAGATTGCGAGACGTCTCAATCTTTCAAGTTTGAAATTTACCAAACTTGAAACTCTTGTGGAGGCAATCGGTCTGCCAAAGTGCCAGCTGTGTACTCATTGCTTCGATGGGTCATCGGCCTTTACTCTAGTAGAAAATAACGACAACGACTGAAATCAATAAACTACAACTATAACAAAATGAAAAGAATCCTATTAAGTATTACGTCAGTAGTGCTGTCGCTTATGACGATGGCACAGACCGACATTCCGCGCCCAGAGTATCCGCGCCCGCAGTTTGAGCGACAGGAATGGGTGAACCTCAATGGTGAATGGACTTACGAACTTGACCTGAGCAACACAGGCGTAGGGCGTAAGTTTGACAAGAGTCAAGGCTTTGACAAGAAGATTCTGGTGCCTTTCTGCCCTGAGAGCGAGCTGTCGGGGGTGGGTTATAAGGACTTTATCCCTGGCATTTGGTATCAGCGTAAGGTTCAAATTCCTTCTGCGTGGGAAGGAAAGAGAATCTTTATGAACTTCGGTGCGGTAGACTATTATGCCACTCTATATGTAAATGACAAGGTGGCAGGTCGTCATTGGGGTGGTAGTTCATCGTTTGCCATTGACATCACTGACTATATTGAGCCTGGCAAAGAGGCTAATATAGTCCTTTGGGTCAAGGATGACTTGCGTGGTGGAGCACAGACTGGTGGCAAACAGAGCCACGGCTACTATTCGTCTGGTTGCTATTACACGCGTGTTACTGGCATTTGGCAGACGGTATGGATGGAGGCAGTGTCTCCAGTCGGTTTGCGCAATGCCTATGTTAAGCCTGATTTCGATAACAGTCGCTTTGTTGTTGAACCAAATTTCTACGCTTTGGAAAAAGGATTAAAGCTGCGCATAAAAGTACTTGACGGAACCAAGGTTGTTGCCTCTGCAACAGAGACGGCAACTGTTCCCATGACAGTAGTGCTGCCCGTGAAGAATGTAAAGACATGGTCTCCAGAGAGTCCTTTCCTATATGATTTGGAGTACGAGGTGCTAAATGCGCAAAATCATGTTGTAGACAAAGTGAAGAGCTATGCCGGCATGCGCAAGGTACACATTGAGGGTAACCGCGTGTTTCTTAACAATAGACCGCTTTACCTGCGCATGGTGCTTGATCAGGGCTTCTACCCCAAGGGCGTGTGGACGGCTCCTACTGACGCAGACCTCAAGGGTGATATAGAGCGTGCTATGGCTGTAGGTTTCAACTCTGCTCGTCTGCATCAGAAGGTCTTTGAAGAGCGTTTCCACTATTGGGCAGACAAGCTTGGCTATCTCACTTGGGGTGAAGCGGCATCATGGGGCATGGATATCAATGGCACTGCAGCCGCACGCAATTTCATCACAGAGTGGGCCGAGGTTGTAGAGCGTGACCGCAACCACCCCAGCATTATCACGTGGACTCCGTTTAACGAAACATGGGGACGTTCTGCCGATGGAGTCAACCACAATAGACTCTTGGCAGATATCTATGACCTTACACACCGCATGGACTATCGGCCTGTGCATGACGTGTCGGGCGGCTATCACCAGAAAAAAACTGACATCTGGTCGTTCCACGACTATGAAGGTAATGCGGCAGAACTCAAAAAACAGCTTACCCTCAAGGGAGACGGTACTGTCCCCACGCTAAACAAGGATAAGGAGGATGCCTATCACGGACAGCCTTACTATCTTGATGAGATGGGTGGCATCGGTTGGGTTATTGAAAAGTATGCCGAAAACACCTGGGGATATGGCGAAGGCCCGAAAGACTTACAGGCACTCTATAATCGTCTGGAAAGCACGGTTGACACCATCCTCTCGTTTGACTACATCAATGGATACACCTACACCCAACTCACTGATGTGGAACAAGAGCAGAATGGCATATACACCTATGACCGTAAACTTAAGTTTGATGTAGAGAAACTAAAGTCAATCTTCGGCAAAGAACCTGAATGGTTCATAAAATGGAAGACCACATACAAACCATAGTAAGTAGAACGTCAAAATTAATTTAACCCAATTCGGTCGTTAGGACTTATTGTTTTTCGGTTTTTAGGAGAGCATGTGTTGCTTGTCTTTTTCGGAAATAATAGCGGGCTATTTTGAGCTAAAAACAAGCACCAAGTGCCTCGTAAAAAACAAAAGGCAACAATAAGTACTAAAAAATGTCATTTACGACCTAATGACCGATTAGGGTTTTGTATAGTAAAGTTTTTTCCTTCTGCAGATAAATCCCATTGTTTTCAGTTGTAATGCCCACATTGTTCACCCAAAGAAAAAGGATGTCTGCATGAAAGCAAAACCACCTGACTTCGTCATTGCGTCACCCAAAAATCTTCGTCAAAGAGTTTAGCGATTT
>OJNH01000660.1_pt1 | contig 29759 bp, 25 predicted proteins | sample 1597361 | NCBI WGS metagenome assembly OJNH01 (sample SAMEA2452136, study PRJEB22498) | human gut metagenome | biome: human feces; feature: human gut; material: feces | place: Australia | collected 2012
ATTGCGGTTATGAATCGCCAAATCAATATGAGAATAATTATTATTCAAAGCATTAAAATTTAAAATTTATCTATTTTATGAGTCCTTTTTCTTGACATAGTACCATTGAACTATAATCGTAATCCGAAATATACTTAACTTCTAAATCCTTCATAGAATCATTAAGATATGCAACATAGTCATCATTATAGTGATACCATTCACCTTTGATCAAAATACATTTTCTTTCATCATCTGTATAATCGATTATTTTCTTCATATAGTACGAAAAATGCGCATTTTCCTTATGAACTTCGACTTTTATTTTAAAGAAATCGTTTTCCAAATCAATATTGTTTTCAGTTATAAATTGTTCTACACAATCTCTATTTAAATCTGAAACTGTCATTTCAAATCCATTTAATTTTAAAGTATATAACGAATCATTATCATTAAACACCTCTGTTACACCAATAATATCTAATTCCGAAACATTTATACAATCCAAGTTGTCGTTAATCTCATGCAATAATCTTTGGTCTAATTCATTAATCACATCTTTATTGGTAACTTTAGCAAAAACTGGAATCTTCTGAATTTCACGATTATGTTTTATTGTATACTCTACATATTCAATAAATTTAACCATTTCAATAAAATTATTTTCAAGCATCTTTGTTTTTATAGAATGACCTATCTCTATAGTCACCTCAGGCTTTTCACCATAATAATCAATTAATGTTTTTGCTTTAATCTTTGCGTATGCCTCTCCACTATCAAAGGCAATTTCAGAATAATTTAGATATACATTAACTGTTTTATTTTTTCTAGAATTAGGTGAAGTCAACGTAGTTGTTTTCACTTGTTCAAATTTAATTCTTCTTGCAAAATTAAACGCAAACTCAGTATCACAATATTTATCCACACTAAAATAAGCTGCTCCATAAGTACATACATATAAATTTTCACGTGTTTCAGGTTCAATTACAACAATCGCTTTTAATGACGCAGGCTGATCCAGTACTTCTTTAGGATTCTTTAAAATCCATATCCAATCCGGATCTTTTTTCTTTTTATCTTTACCATCTATATAAACAGAAATTCTATATTTCAAATCACTTTGCTTAGAAATTACCTCAGCATTATTTTCATTATCAAATTTATAGTTTAGATTCTTTAAAAATTCTTCTTTTTTCTTATTATCAATTTTGTATAGATTAATATTACTCATGCATTGCACCTCCTGTATCTATAACATTTATTTCGATACATCTATTATAAACCATTCTAACCATCTAAGCGTAAAAACCAATTAAAACGAATACGATTAGTTTTAAAATTTTTAACAATTATAATAAAATTGAATTGCTATGGCATAAAAATCATTAATACAAAAGTATCCTATCATTTACTCATATACAAAAAAAGACCATTGAAATTAAATCAACGGTCAAATAGATTATTCTTTTGGTTTTGCATCCTTTAAGAAGCTAAGTGCAATCATTACAATAACTATACCAATTGGGAAGGCTGCAATAATACTCACACTTTGAAGATTGTTCATAGAACTTTGTGCAAACAACAACGCGATTGGAAGTAGAATTAATAGGATACACCACATTAATTGAATGATCCAATTTGGCTGTGCATCTTCTTCTAATTCGTGATAGCAATAGCAAGAAGCTGTTAATGCGATAGAATCAAATGAAGTGGCATAGAAGGCAATCATTGTAAGTAAAACTACAACCATAACGACTGGTGCACAAGGTAGTGTTTTAATAATATTGACAATCATGCCGTATAAGTCACCATTTTGTGCATATTGCGCCATAAAATCGGCCATACCTTGCATTTGTAGTCCCATAGAATAGTTACCTAATACAATAAAACTAATCAATGTAGAGCCAACACCAAATACATAACCACCTAGAATCGTTTGTCTTACAGTTCTTCCTCTAGAAATACTTCCAATAAAGAATGGAGCAGCAACACACCATACCATCCAATATGCCCAATAGTAAATTGTCCAGTTTTGTGGGAAATTTGTTGAGCGTAATGGATCTGTAAATGTACATAAGCCAATAAAGTTTTCAACCATTGTACCCAAAGAAGTCAATCCAGATTCAATAATATAACGGGTCTGTCCACCGAATAATAAGACAAAGGCTAATAGTCCAAAGAAAAGATAGATACATAGGTTTGCCAAACGACTAATTCCTTTAAATCCATGTAATAATGAATATGTATACACAATACAAGTAATGATTAAAATCACAATATTGATAGCTGTACGACTAATTGTTAAATGAAATAGATCTTGAATAATTGTAGCCATTAATGGTGTCGCAACACTAAATGTTGTGGCAGTTCCTGCAAGAAGTGCAAATACGGCTAATAAGTCAATGATTCTTCCTGGCCATTTGTCTGTATATTTTCCAAGAATTGGTCGACATGCCTCAGAATACTTTTGACGATTTCTCTTACGAACATGAAGCATAAATCCAAAGGCTACAGCTAATACCAAATAGAAACTCCATGGAATTAAACTCCAGTGAAATAATGGGTATACCCCAGCCCATTCTTGAATTGAACCCATTTCTTTAATATGTGGATCTGATGCATACATCACCCATTCAGAAAATGAATAGAAAAGAATGTCTGCAGCCAATCCACAAGTAAACATCATAGATCCCCAGGCAAAGAATGAATATTTTGGCTTTTCGCCTTTATTTCCTAAAACAATATCACCATATTTAGAAAAGGCAATATAGATGGATAGAATAAAAATGCCTAGTCCAATAACTAAATAGTAACTTCCAAATGTATCTCCAAAGAAGAATCGAATTTGACTTAATACAACATTTGACTGTTCTGGAGCAATAAAGAATACAACACACAATGCAACAATAATACATAGTGGTAATAATGTAATCATCCAATCGATTTTATTTTTCATTTTGAACTCCTTTCAAATACTTACTATATGAAGGATCCATCTGAACTAATTCATCCAATCCATCAATTTCTACAACATCACTCGCCTTCATGGGCATAACACCCAATTGGTAGTGATCTGGATGACAGAACATTGCTACATCATCCCAATAGATTTGTCGATTTTGTTTCACATCAAATTCTTCTTCCAAATCCTTTTTTAATTGTTGTCCATCTTCTGTATTCCATCTAGAAATACTATAAAGCTGCCAACCTTTTTGACCTCCCGTACGACTACAAGAAGTCACAATACCATTCTCTACTTGTTGAAGCCATTCATCTGTTCCATTTTCAACATACACACTATTATAGCCAGAACGCTCAAACTCTGGTTTCAAGATATCGGTATTAAAAATCATTTGATCCCCATCTAAAATAATTGTGTTATTCAAATGTTCTCTTGCGACATACAAAGAAGAAATGTTATTGCATGTATCAAAATATGGATTTTCAATAACTTTTAAGCCTTCATATTCCTTTTCCAAATCATAAAACTGTTCTTTCAAATAACCTACAACCACATAGATTTCATAAATGCCATTCTCATGTAAACCACAAATCACTGTATCAATCATTCGCGTACCATTTACTTTGACTAGTGGCTTTGGCGTTTCTAAAGTCAATGGACTCATTCTAGAACCAAATCCAGCTGCCATAATAATCGCTCTTTCTACTTTGTACATAACTTCATTCCTCTTTCTTCTAACGCTTCTTTTACAATACGATAATACTCTTTGGCATAACGATACTGTTTTAATGAATATTCTCCAAATTCAACCCCTAGATTACGCTTGTATTCACACCAGTTACTCCATAACAAACCGCAAATCGCAATATAGGCATAAATTTTAATACGTACTAAATCCTTACATTGACCATCAAAATATGCATCAATTAATTTTTCTACATCTTCTCTATCATATAGTGAATAAATCGCAAACATCGCAATATCAATATGCTGATCTTGCATACCGGCATATTCCCAATCAATCAAATACAATTTATCATCAGAGAACAAGAAATTATCAGGAACTGAATCAATATGAGATAGACCCCATTCTTTTGGTTGTGCATCCACAAATTCTTTTAATTCATAAATATGAACTTTTGTAGTTTTATAATCCCGATAAATACTTGGCGTACCTTGCCAATATGACTCATACTTCTCTAATTCCTCAAACACTTCAAACGTATGATTTACTTTTAATTTTTTATCATGGAACGCATGAAGTTTATTCATACACTTTGATACATCACTAAAATCTGTTGAATCACACGCATGCGCATCATGAATATATTCCGTAATCTTATATCCATTTTCTGGATTCATATAGATTACAGGATCACAAATATTTTCATCTTTAATAGCTTGATACACATCATATTCATGTTTACGATTGATCAACTTCTCTGTTCCCTCACCAGGAACACGCATAATATATCGTTTTGAATTCACTTCAAAACTAAAAGAACGGTTTGTCATTCCTTTTTTTAATGGTTGAATATTCATAATTTTTGAAATATCACAACCAATTGTATCTTTAATAATATTCATTAAATCTGAATTTAAAATTTCATTATCCTCATCCAAATCTCTTAACTGTTCATATGTATTAATTTCATACGCGTCATTAAAAACATATGGAGAAACAATCATCTTATCCTTTACATATAAAACATCTTCCCAAAAACAATGTTCATACTCTTTTTGCAAAGACATACTATAGATTCGTTTAGCAACAAAACCAGCATCATCTAAAGATATGTAAGAAATACCAATCATTGTATCCCCTACTTCATTTAACTTTGTCTTAACTAGTTCATACTTTTTATTTAAACGAACTGAAGTATTATCCGTTTCCTGATTCTTAACCATATACCAAGAATATAATTCACATGCGTTAAAAGGATTGGTTTCACACCAAATATCACAAGGAATAATATAAGTGTTTATTAAATTTGAACCTACTTTTGCCAAAGAATGCAAATTATTCTTTTTCGCATAGTCCATATTACAAACCAATTTCACATTATATTCATCGATTAAGAATTCAAATTCTTCTTTCATAAACCCAACTACAACCGTAATATCATACACATTGACTTCATGAAGCTGATGAATCAATCGTTCAATTAATGTCTCACCCTTTACAGTTAATAAAGCCTTGGGTACCTCTGTATTAATAGGAACCATTCGCATTCCTAAACCAGCAGCTAAGATGATTGCCTTTTTCGGTTTATATAAGTCGATTAATTTCGTACTCTTCTCTGTTAAATTCCATTCTTCATCCATATATTCTTCTTTCTGAAGAAACTGAATCGACTGATTTACTTTACCCAATGAAAAGCCACAAACATCAGACAATTGTCTTTGACTTATCTTTCCATACTGATTTATTTTCTTTAAAACTCGCTTATCTACAATGTTCATATTATCATATCTTTTCCGTTACGTGAACATTATAGAGCATTCAAACCTTTATTGCAAACAAAAAATGGAAGTAAAGATTCAAAGTCTTCACTTCCTTGACATATTTTAATGCACAATAATATAAATTATCAGATTTATACTTTACTTATAGTTAGGAATCCATTTGCCATCAGCACCAACATAATAGTTACCAATCCATTTATTCGTTGCCATGACTCCATCTTCTTCAAAGTAATAGTTTCCTACCCATTGCTTTTTAGCCATATATCCAGAGTCATTGAAGTAATACCACTTCTTATTGACTTGTTTCCAGCCTGTAACCATGTATCCATTGCCATCAAAGTAATATGTTTGTCCTTTAATAGTTTCAAAATCATTCTTTGTATAGCTTCCATCTTGATGTCTATACCACCAACGATTGTTCTGTTGAATCCATTTTGCAGGTTGATACATTCCATCGGCTCCTACATAGTATTTATCAATCCATTTATTGGTTGCCATTATTCCATCTTCTTCAAAGTAATAGTTTCCTACCCATTGCTTTTTAGCCATATATCCAGAGCCATTGAAGTAATACCACTTCTTATTGACTTGTTTCCAGCCTGTTACCATGTATCCATTGCTATCAAAGTAATATGTTTGGCCATTGATCACTTCAAAATCACTCTTTGTATAAGAACCATCTTGATGACGATACCAATATTTACCATTTGTCAAAACCCATTTATCTGGTATATAACGACCATTACTATCTACATAATACTTACCAATCCATTTATTGGTAGCCATCTTGCCATCGGCTTCAAAGTAGTAATTATTGATCCACTGATTCTTAGCCATATTACCTACTGTAGTAAAGTAATACCAGTCTTTTCCAACTTGTTTCCAGCCTGTAATCATATAGCCATTTGAATCAAAGTAAAACGTTTGTCCTTTGATGACTTCAAAATTGTTCTTTGTATAAGATCCATCTTGATGTTTATACCACCAGCCATTTTTATCACTAATCCAAAAACCCTGCTTTTTATTTTCTTGTTCCTGCAGATATGCATTTAACTGATCCTGTGCCTCTTTTTCTTTTACAACCGCCTCTTCATAAGCCTGTTTTGCCTTATTGTAGGCATCTTGCTTTTCAGAATAAACAACCTTCACTTCTTCATAAGCCGATTGACTTACATCTAAATCCATCAACGCCTTTTTATATGTTGTTAAGGCATTCGTGATTTCATTATATTTAGATTCAGGAATTTGCGTATTCAATTCCTTCTTTTGCAAATGTTCAAAAACCATTTGAAGCTTTTCTAGTTCCAATTGATCTGCATTCAATCCACTCAACTTATTTTGAATTGTATTTACTTTTTCACTACACTCTGCAACCCTAGCATGCATCTCATTTTGTTTATTTTGAGCATCCTCATATTCTGTTTTTGTCTTTTCCAATAAAGTATAAGAATTCTTTACATCTGCACCTAAACATAGTAAGGCATCATAGGCATCCTTTGCGTTATTTAAAACCTGCTTCTTTGACTCCACTACACTTAATTGGCTATTTAACTCTTTTTCAGTCACATCTATAGCGCTCTTTGTAGAATTTATTTTCTGTTCTAACTCTTTACTTGTATCTTTTAAGCCTTGTAATTCACTTTGTTTATTCTTGACACGTAAACTGACTTGTTTTTCAGATTCCAATAGCTTTTCTTGATTTGTTTTTAAAGTAGAAATCTCATTCTTCAAAATCTGAACATTAGAATCCAAACCACCTATTTTTTGACTTGTTTCACTCTTTAATTGCGTCTTCATCAAGATTTTTTTATTTAAATCATCAATTTGACCATTCAATTCTTGAACAGCATCTAGTAAAGCTTGTTTTTTTTTCGATTGTACGATCATAATCCGTCTTAGCATTTGTCTTTTCAGATACAGCCACATCATAAGCCTTTTTTTTCGATTTCATTTCTTGTTCGAATGCCTTCGTACTTTCTAAAGAAGCAGCTACATTCGCATTCGCCATATCATAAGATTGTTGCGCCTTTTGTAAATTTATATAGTTTTCACTAGTCGTTTGCGCATCACTTAATGCCTTTTGTGCCTGAGCCAGCTTTTCTTTTGCGCCTTCATATGCATCGAACACTTTTTGGATTTTACCTACATAGTCTTTGAGCGATTTTTCATATTCATCCACTGTCATAGTCAAATCCGAGCTAGTAAACATAAATGTTTGAGAATGATCCAGACAACCAGGATTCACTATTACTGTTTGTCCTAAGGCATAACCCGTATAGTTATATCTATCATCCAAAATATTGTAGTAATGTCCAATCTTTTTCCATAACTCAGGCCATGTACTATGCACTTCCTTGCTTGTCATGTTATCTAGACCTGTATACTTACCTGAAGCAATCGCATCTTGTAATAGCTTATATTCTTTATTATACCATCCTATAAATGGATCATAATATTTTGGTCCGTATGCGATGTTCTCTCCACAATTAAATATAGCTAAATGACCCCACTGGCCCCATTGCGAAGGATTTTCTAATTGATTAATATTTCCAATCGCATTAATCTGTGCCATGGCCACCAAACTCAAATCCACTTTTAACTCATTTAAACCATTCTGTTTACGAAGTTCATTACATTTCCTTATGTAATCAATTGTTTCAATCATATTGTTTAAATTCGTTGGATCCGAATCGGCGCCCAATATACATCCCCAAAAATTATCTTTTTGGTTTAATCTTTCATCATCCATCAAAGAAAGAGCATAATCTGCATGTATCGATTTGAAATATCCATAAGACCCTTCATCCCATGTATTTAAAGCCTCATTATAAGCATCCTTCAATCCATCAACTTCTGCTTGTGCCTTAAGAACATTGGCCTTTAAACTATCCAAAGACGAAAGTGATTGATCATATGTCTTTTTAGCTTCCTCTAAATTCTTTTTCGTCTCATCGACAATGGCCTGTAACCTTTGATTTTCCTTTTTTTGATTCTCTACTGCAATACCTGCCTTGTTATACGCATCCTTAGCAGCTTGTGCCTCTTTTGTTTTTGCATCTAAAACAGACTTTGCCTGATTTACCTCTATTTCTACAAGACTTATATTTGCCTTATCTTCCTCAAATTGTTTTTCAAGCTGCGCAATCTGATTCTTTAAACTACTTATTTCACTATCATATTGGGATACAACAACCGTAAGACTTTCAATTTCATTCTGATATTGATTGATAGATTGTTGCTTTTGCGATACTGCATCCTCTGTCGTATCATTTTGAATGGAATCCTGTAAAATTTTTAATTGACTCTGCAACTCACTAAGTTCACCTTGTTTTGTCGACATTGTATTTTCAACATCTTCTTGTTGTGTCTTTAAACTATTCAAAGACATTTCATTTGCACGGATTGTACGATCTAATTCTTTTTGCTTCGTTAAAGCAAGATTATATGCATTCGTAGCCTTTTCAACATCCTTTTTTGCATCCTCAAGCTTTTGTTGATTATTTGAACCACCCGCATTCAAAACAGCCTCATCATACGCTTTCTGCGCTATTTCCAACGCCTTTTGAGCTTGATTAAAACTCTCTTCGGCACGATTTGCATCTTGTTTTGCCTGCGTTTTATCCTCTAAAGCCACATTTAATTCTTCTTTTGTATTTTGAATATCCAATAAATTTGATTTCATCGAATCCAATACTGCATCATTTACTATTCTTTGTGTATTAGAAGTATATGCATTTGAATTTGTATAAACCAACTGTTTCGATTCATAATCCGGTTTTACACTGTTCAATTCCAATAATGCCTCTTCTAATAAGGCCTTCTTTGACTTAAGCACATCCTGCGCTTCTAGTAGCGCATCCATTAAAATTTCCTCCTGAGTTTTAGAAGAATTTGTCTTTGCGATATACGTATCCTGGATTTCATTTGCGAAAACCTGCAATCCCATCCAATACGGTAAAATAAGTCCAGTTGATACGGTGACGAAGTCCATTGAATCCGTTGTATAAGTCCACACCTATATTGTAGATATAAACTATCATCCTCCTGTTGTAAGATAAAAACAGGTAAGTAAGTATACTTATCTAGTCTTGCGATTAGGAGGTGTTTTTTATGCGAGATGTTAAAAAAGTTTTGGAAATGAGATCACAAAACTATAGTCAACGACAGATTTCTGTATCTCTTAAAATTTCAAGGGATACAATAAGAAAAATTTTTAATGTAGCTGATGACAAGAAAGTGTGTTGGTCATCTGTTAAAGATCTCAGTGAATCAGATGTCCAAAATTTATTATTTGAACAGGAGACGAAAATCAATTTATCCATTAAGCAACCTGATTTTGATTACATCCATAAGGAACTGTTAAAGCCAGGAACCACAATCAAACTGCTATGGGAAGAATATGTTGATGATTGTCGGTCAATCAAGAGTCCTTTTTACCAGTATAGCTACTTTTGCGAACGATATCGTGATTACGTTAAAAAGCATAATCTTACGATGCATATCAATCATAAACCGGGTGATAAAATGATGGTTGATTGGAATGGCACCCGTATGTATGTGTATGATCGTTACACAGGAGAAGCAATCCCTGCATATTTATTCGAGGCAACATTACCATTTAGTATGTACAGTTATGTTCAAGCATGTCCAAGCATGAAAATCAATGATTGGGTCGATTGCCATATCCAGGCTTACCGTTATTTTGGCGGAGTTACAAGGATTCTGATTCCAGACAATCTAAAAGTAGGAATTATCCAAAACAAGAAATATGAGGATCCAATATTAAACAAATCATATCAGGAAATGGCAGACTATTATGATACAACTATTATTCCAACAAGAGTGCGTAAGCCTAAAGATAAGGCAGCTGTTGAAGGCGCGGTTGGAGATTGTACAGTAGCCATTGTCGGTAAACTTAGAAACAGGAAATTCTTTTCGTTTGAGGACCTAAACAAAGCAATTATCAAAGAATTGGACAATTTCAATAACAGACCTTTTCAGAAAAAGGATGGTTCTAGAAAAAGCGTATATTTAGACGAAGAACTTCCGTTTATGAAAGCTCTACCTGAACAGCCATTTGAGTTGAGTGTATGGAAACGAGCTAAAGTTCAATTAAATTATCATATTTCGATAGAAAAAATGAATTATTCTGTGCCATATGAATACGTTGGAAATTATGTAGATGTAAAAGTCACAAAAAGAACTGTAACTGTATATTATAAAATGAATCAAATTTGTACCCATGATCGATTATATGGTCGTATCAATCAATACTCAACAAATGAAAGTCATATGCCGGAGAATCACCAAAAATTTCAATGGAACAAAGACCGTTTTATGAAGTGGGCTGCCTCTATTGGAGACAATACTTCGATTTTAGTTTCCAAACTATTTGATCGTTATAAAGTTGAAGAACAAGCTTATAAAGGTTGTATGTCATTGTTGAAACTATCAGATAAATATGGAAAAACCAGACTGGAAAATGCGTGTCAATTGGCGTTGGATCACATCAGTCAGCCTGGCTATAAAAATATTAAGATGATATTACAGTCAAATCAAGATTTGAAAGATAAAAATGATAATGTACAAAGTGAATGTGATATGCATGCCTTTGTGCGAGGAAAAGACTATTACGGAGGCAAGAACAATGGATAAGAGTGAATTGATAGAAAAATTGAAGAAAATGAGATTACCAGTTATTGCAGAACAATATGAATTACAAAGTGCAAACCCAGAATACAGTCAATTATCATTCGATGAACGGTTCAGCGAATTAATTGATATGGAATATGATAGTCGAGTAAATCATACAATAGAAAGATTTATCAAGAATGCACATTTTTATGATTCTACAGCAAGTATGGAATCAATTAATTATAATCCAGACAGAAAACTCGATCGCTCGCAAATGGAGGAATTGTCTACAAACAATTATATAAACAACGGTTTGAATGTAATTTTTGTAGGAGCATCCGGTTGCGGTAAAACATGGTTATCAAACGCTTTGGGGATCCATGCCTGTAGAGATAGAAAAACAGTTTTATATATTCGATTACCAGAACTATTCTCAAAATTTGAAGAAATGAGGATTCAAGGAAAATATAATGAATATCTAAAAAAACTAGGAAAGTATGATTTAATGATACTAGATGAATTCTTATTAAAATCGACAAGTGAATCAGAAAGAAGTGATCTACTTGAATTGATGGAAATAAGGTGTAATAAGAAATCAACAATATTCTGTAGTCAATATTCATTTGATGGTTGGCATCAATTATTAAATGGAGGACCTATAGCGGATGCGATATTAGATAGGATAATAAATTCATCTTATTTGATTACATTACATGGAAAATCATTAAGAGAAACATACTCTAAATTAAAAGATAAGAAATAACCAAAAAACACGGTTGATTTAATTTGACCGTGTTTTTTAGTGGACTTGTATTACGTATTAAGATTCAAAAAAAGATGGACTTCTTTAACGGATTATGTGGACTTCTGTAGCGTATTGCATGGACTTCAGATAGCGGAATACTCAGCATTGAATAAGAAGTTAACAGGTAGTTTTAACTACTACAGTTTAAGTGGAATGATACGAGAGGTCAGAAGCCTTTGGATTCATTCACTATATGTAACGTTCAAATGGCTAAATCGAAGGAGTCAAAGAAGAAGTTTCAAATTGGAAAGGTTCTATGAAATATGGCATGAAAGAATCATCCATCCCTATATCCACGTAGATATTTGGAGTGGTGACAAAGTCATTTACAACAAGAAAGTTTAAAGTAACAGTGGGGAGCCGTATGCGGGAAAACTGCACGTACGGTTCTTAGAGGAGTTTATCTCCAACTGTTTAAAATTAGTAAAGTAAAGAAGGAGGTAAATTTACTTATGCGATAGTTGGTCCGAGTGGTTCCGGAAAATCTACAATTTTAAAATTGATTTTAGGATATTATCCAGTTCAAAAAGGAAATGTGAGTGTTTTGGATTCTAAGAATGTTTCTATGATTCATCAGGAAAGTCATATATTTGATGACACGATCCGAAATAACTTGAATATGGAGCTTGTACAAACAGATGAAACACTGTTAAAATGTATGGAATTTGTAGATTTACCAGAATTTAAATTAGACCAGAATATTTGTGAGGATGGAAGTAATCTTTCTGGTGGGCAAGTTCAACGAATAGGGATTGCGCGTACAATCGCACATTTAAAAGAGGTACTTTTGTGTGATGAAATAACAGCAAGTCTAGATGCACAGACGGCCATCGAAATTGAAAATCGAATATTGTATTTAAAAGAAGAAACTGTATTATATGTAACACATAAATATTTTGACGAAACACTAAAGAAGTTTGATTGTATTCTTGTATTTAAACAAGGACGGATTGTTGAACAGGGATCATTTGAAGAACTTATGAAAAATAAAGAGTACTTCTATAGCCTAAAAAATAAGGGACGTATTTAGAACCTCTTTCAACATTCAGTGATGGGGTTCAATTCGTGATATAATTAGGAACAAATAATGAATTACTTTTTGGAATTAGTAGGTGGGCAGTGCATGAATGATTACAGAGGATTATTGATTAAGAAACAACGAAAAGAGTTAGACATATCATTAGAAGCTTTATCACATGGGGTTTGTTCTCCTTCATATCTTTCTAAAATTGAAAATAATATCTTGGTCGCAAATGATGATATATACAATTTGTTGTTTAAAAAAATTAGGGATTTCTACGATGGATACAATTAAAGAAGAAAAAATTAAACAGATGTTGGATCTTTTCTTTAAATACTATATGTCATCGGATTCAAAAATATTTAAGGTAATGGATGAATTGTTGGAATATAAAGATGAGGTTGTGTCATCCTGTTTATTTGTTCAATATCAATTGTTTTTACTGTTTGCTTCTGAAATGAATTCTCAAATCAATATATCACTTGCTGAAGTGGAAGCGTATTATTCATACATGGATGATTCGCAAAGAGAATATTTTAATTTGTTTAGATTATCTTCTGGAAATATGGAACTATCTGATAATGAGGAATGGATATTTATACGAAGGTTGAAGGCCAAAGCCAATCTATATGCGTACCAAAAAAATACTTTTGCGGCATACGATCTGTATAAAACATGTTTAAATTATGCGGTGGAATTAGGTAATAAAAAATTGATTGCGGAAATCCTTTGCTCATTAGGATGGCTTTGTCTTGATATAGATTTAAATCAAGCTGAAAAATATTATACAAGTGCGGTTCGTTATGATTCACAATATAGGATGTTGGCTTTTCTTAATCTGGGAGCAACTATGATACAGCATAAGGATTGTATGGAAAAGGGAAATCAATATTTAAAGAAAGGATTAAAATCATGTACGGATGACTTTTTTGCAGTCAAATATAAAGAAGTTTTATTTGTATATGAGATTCTAAAAGAAAATGTTGGAGATGCGAAAAAATTAATCAAAGAATTAGATGATTCTAAGTATATTGATGTTTTCTCTATGATGCTAAATGAGGATTATCAATTGAATGTAGGCTATCAGAATCGATTAAAAGAATTAAAGAATGATTCTTCTTTATTTAAATTCTTATTCATAAAAAATTGTGAATACTTGCATAAATATAAAGATATTTGTGTCGCAAATAATTTTATTTAATATTAGTTTTGTGCAAGATCACACGATAAATTGAGCTTAATATAGACAAGAAACCCATTTATTTCTCAATGACAGTTTCTTGCCTTTTTTTTGGTCTTGAAAAATAATAACCCTAAGGAAAAGGGGTTATTTATGTTTAAACTTGTTCAGAATCATAAAGTATTATATTTTATTTCGCTTATTCTCATTGTTTCATATTCAGTAGTGGATCTATTGAAATCAATCTTGATGAGCTATATATTTGATGATCATCTTCTGGATTCAATTTCAAGCCTTATAGTGATCGTATTGATATTTTTAGGTGTCTATTTAATTGTTTCCACTTTACAACAATATGTAGTAGAGGTGTTGAAGAATAAAATACGTTATAGTCTTAATCAAAATTTGTATCAATCGTATGCTTCCAGAAATATAGAATCGTTTCAAAAAAAGGATAGCAGTGAGATATTGAATGAATTTAATAATGAAGTGAATGTGGTAATTGATAATTATGTTTCTTCAAAATTAAATGTGTTCTCATTAACCATTTCATTGATATTGGGAAGTCTATATATCGCAAATCTAAGTGTAGAAATATTAATATTTCTGCTCTTTTGTGCTTTTATAACAATTTTAATAAATAGTATTTTTAAAAACAGTTTAAAGAAGAATCAAATGAATTATTTGGATTCAATGAAGCAATGGTTTTGTTCTATTAAAAATCTGTGTCGTTGTTTTAGAGATATAAAGATTTTAAATTTGGAAAAAGTATTTTGTGACGGTCTGGACATTGAGAATAAGAATTTAGAACAAAATACTTTAAAAAACAATGGATTTATAAAGATACTTTCTTCTTTAAATTCATTTATTTCTCAAGCCATGTTTTTTTTGACATTGCTCTTTGGAATTGTGTTAATACATTATAATCGATTAACAGTTGGACAATTATTAGGAATTGCACAAGCTAGTAATATGGTGATCATGCCAATCGTTAATTATGCAAATCTTCGAAACATGATTCAATCTTCTAAGCCAGTTCTACAAAAACTGTTGGATAATTCAATGTGCTATGAAGAAAATGAACCCATTATTTTTGATGAACAAATTCATGACATTAAGATTAAGCATTTAAGTTATTCTTATGGTGTTCGTCAAATATTGGATTTAAATAATTTGGTGATTGATCATGGGAAAAAGTATTTAGTCATTGGTAAAAGTGGTGATGGTAAGAGTACGTTTTTAGACATTTTAACAAAGCAGAAGAAAGCAGATGGCATTTATGTGAACGATAAGGGTTTGAAGGATGTTCAATTTAGCACATATGCCGAAAAGTTTTCTTATGTGAATCAAAACAATGACTTATTACCGTTTTCCTTTGAACAAAATATTACTTTAGGAAGAAAAATGAGTAAATATTCCTTGAAAGATTTAGTAACTATATTTAATTTAGAATCAATATTTGATAAGGAAAGAGACAATCTTGATTTTGAACATTTGAATTTAAGTGGTGGAGAGAAGCAACGTATTTGTTTGGCAAGAGCAATGTACAGAAATAAAAAATGGCTTTTCTTGGATGAGGCTTTTTCTGCAATCGATAAAGCAAATTCAGATCGAATACATCAATTCATTTTATCCAATCCAGATATTACAGTATTGTCTATAGAACATAAAGTAACAAAAGAAACAGTTTCTTTATATGATAAAGTCTTATTATTTGAAAACAAAAAGATTGTATCTATGGATGTGGAAGAGTACTTAAATAGTAGCTTTTAAAAGAGAATACGTGTGAAGTGATTTAAACTATATTTAAATTCATTCCCAGGTATCTAGCTGCTACCAAAATGATACCAATAAAAATAATTAAGATATGTAGTACATGTCAATTGTAAATAAATACTGTAATTTGCGTATATATAGTAAACAATAAAGTTTACGTTATAACTTTCTTTTCCTAGTTCGAATAATATCAAAAGTTGAAAAAGTCCTTTGTTCAAGGGCTTTTTTTAATATCTCAAGTGGTGCTGAAAACATTTTGAAAACGTATTTTGTATTTGGTGCCTTAACTAAAGGCTTTCAGAAGGGTCAAAAATCGTACTTTTCAGTGAAAAACAGGTAAAATTGAACGATTTTTGACAAAAATCAGGTCATTTTTGGACTGAAATCACTGAAATTTGACTAAACGGTTTGGAGGTGCTTAGAGGTTGGACAAAAACATAAAAAAGCTTTTAAAATAAGGCTTTCATGAGGATTTGCTTAACCAATAAATACTTCTGTTTTACCCTTTTTTCGCATTGCCAAGATGGTTTTGAGGGCCAAAGTAATCATTTCATCGTCTGCATCGTTATCAATTTTAGTTCCATACAAGTTAATGAACCGAATAAGTTCGTCTTGTAGGCTTCTGAATACATATGGATTGCCATATACGGCTATCTCTTTTCCGAGTAATGAATTGACTATAAAATCTTGTTTTGTAAGTCCGGACATCAGTACTCTTCTATCTAATAGTTCTGCTTCCTCTTTTGACATTCTGAAAGAAATAATTTTATTTCTCAAATGTCCTTTCTGATCTAGATTTTTCTTGCTCATCTTTTTCACCATTTCTTGAAATGTTTAATTTTTTAGCAATCATTAGATATTTATTAGGAAACATATGTGCGTATCGATAGGTTACTTTAACACTTTCATGTCCTACACGATTTGCGATATCTACAGCACTAAATCCCATTTCAATCAGCATAGATACGTGGGAATGTCTTAAATCATGGATGCGTATTCTTTTGACACCGGTTTCTCTGCATCCTCGATCCATTTCATGATGAAGACCGGATTTAGTGATTGTAAAGATACGATCATCAATTTTCAAGTAGGGAAGTCTAGAGATATAATCTTGCATCTCATCGGATAGAAAATCAGGAAGTGTTAATACACGATTACTTTTTCTGGTTTTAGGTGTTGTGATAACGTCTTTGCCTTTAATGTGCTGATAGGATTTGTTGATTCGTAAAGTTTTCTTTTCAAAATCAAAATCTTCAGCTGTTAAGGCAAGCAGTTCACCAAGACGTATGCCACACCAATACAAGATTTCAAATGCATGATAACTTTCTTCTTTATTCATCATTGCTCTAGAGAAAGTAAGATATTCTTCCTTAGTCCAGAACTTCATTTCACCAACTTCTTCTTTACCCATGTTACCGGCAAGTCTAGCAGGATTGTTTTTTAATCCATAAAATCTAACAGCATAATTAAATAATGCGCTGAGTTGATTATGGATTGTTTTAAGATACGTTTGTTTATAGTTGTTATCTTTCATGACTTGATCTTGCCAATGGATAATATCTTTTGGAGTAATTTCATCTAGTTTCATTTCACCAAGATAGGGAACGATATGATGATAAAAGATATTTTGTTTGGTCATCAACGTATTTTCTTTAATACGATATTCCATTGATTCTAGATAGATTTCAACAAAGTTCTTAAATAAGATAGAAAAGAATTGAGAAATGGAATTAATTAAACCAACACAGATTGTTAAGCAAGCTAATGTAAAGATTGCTGCCAAAAGAATTGCACCTCCATCACCAAACATCTGCTGCACAATACACCTCAAAGTCCATACACCATTTTCCTGTACTGCATATACACCAGAGGAACACATTCCCATATAAGAAAGCATCATATATACAATTGCTAAGATACTGCCTGCAAATATACCAGCATACACAGTATGTGTAATACGATCTTTCGTCTCATTTAATCCAAACGAAACAAGTGTTGTTGAAATCACTAGGCCAAAGTTTAATGTTACAATGGTATCCATTGTGTTATAGACCTCTGTAAAACCTTTTAAAAATGCAGAAGATTGATAGCTATCTAAGGCAGGTGCAACATTGACATTTCCTTTTGTCACAAAACTGATAAACAAAAGAGCAAGCAAAATCAATAAGCTAGGTGTTAATACCCTTCCAATACGCTATACAAGTTTACCAGGATTCAAACACAGCCATAACGCAACAAGAAAGAAAAGAGCAGAGTATAAAACCATCCATAGCGTACGATTTGCATCTTTTGGCAAATATGGTGAAACTGTCATTTCAAACGGAATAGAAGCTGCACGCGGAATACCTAGACCAGGTCCAATAGAAAGATAAATCAAGACTGTAAATATGAATGCAAAACGTTTTCCAGCTTTTCCACTTAACTTATCTAATCCATCAAATCTAGCAACAACAATGACACCAAGCACTGGCAATACAACTGCTGTTAATAAAAAACCAGCCATCGCAGTAAACGTATGTTCCCCTGCATTTTGTCCTAAGAATGGTGGAAAGATTAAATTTCCAGCTCCAAAGAACAGTGAGAACAACATAAAACTGATAACCACCATATTCTTTTTGTTTAATTTCATTTCTTTTTTCCTCCAGCACACAAAAAAAGATTCATCCCAAAACATGAGACGAATCTGATATCCGCGGTACCACTCAATTTGCATAGAAAACTATGCCACTCTACTAGACTCCAACAAGTCCGAAACTTGTAACGTGATTTATTATGTGTATACTTACTATATTTCAGCACACAAGCTCAGAAGTGATTTACTGATTTTGTTTCCACTATTCGCTTTCACCAAATGTCGGACTCTCTTATTAGTTTCTTAGCAAAACAGCGCTCTTCGTCATTGCCTTTGATATTTCAACTATAATGAAGCAAATATGTACCGTCAATATAAAAAGGATCGAATAAAGTCTATTTTCAAGAATTCCATTCCATCCTTTTTCATTTTTTCATAAATCTATATTTTAATTGTTCTTTTTGATAATCTTGTGAATTACAACACTTAACAGAATTGTAATGATCATACATGGAATTGTATTTCCAACAGGTGTATCAATCTGCATAAAACAGCGATACACAACAAATCCGACAAGCCATAATACAAGATTCAGTACATCAAATTCTACATTTCTTTTATCATTCTTTAAAATAAAGAAATCAGCAATCTGGATTGCAATCATAGGAGCAAATACAGAACCAATCAAATACAGGAAATCAGTAATATTATCCATTGGATATACAATTGCCGCAATTGTACCAACAACAGTTACAACCATTGCTACGTGTTTTCCATTCCACTTTGGCACGATAGATTCATTAGAAATACCTGCAGAATAAGCATCCAGGAATGTTGTTGTAACTGTAGAGAATACAATGATCAATAATCCCGCAATACCCAAACCTGCTTTCAACATGATCTGTGCAATATCATATTCTCCTGTAAATAAAGCCGCACCTAAACCAATCAAATACATCCAGCAGCTAACGATTCCATACACAATACTACTAACTAAACTAGCCTTCACAGGATCTTCCGCTTCACGTGTATAGTCACTGATCAAAGGCAGCCAGCTCAAAGGCATCGCAATTGCAAGTTCAACACCTGCACCAAACGTCATTGCTTCTGTACATACAACTGCACTGTTTCCATCAAAGAAGATAAATTTGCTAAGCATTAAAGTCAAAACAAATAAAGCAACCATCGCAACTGTGTTGATTTTTCCAAGGTTTGTAATACCAACACCAATCCATACAAGAATCAAGATACCAATAATCAAACACCAGATCCATGCACCTGTATGCATAATACCATCTGCCGCAAGTGCACCATCATAAATCATGATTGCTGTCCATCCAACAAGCTGCAGTACATTTAATGCCGCAAACAAAAGACAACCTTTCTGTCCAAAGCTCATCTTTGTAGAATCCATCGCACTTAAGCGCATTTTCCCACCAATAACACCAGCCAGGAACAATAAGATACAGCCAATGACATGTCCAGCCACAATGGCTAAAATACCATTTTTCAATCCTAAAGGTGCAAGATATGTACCTGTCAGTATTTCTGCAATAGAAACACCTGCACCAAACCAGATCAATGCATTTTCAAACAAAGAAGTTTTCTTCATTGAACATTCTCCTTTGCATATTCATTATCAATTGCGAATGAATGATCCATTGGTCCAGATCCCTTACCAAGATCAAGCATTGCATTCAATGCTCCGGAAATATAATCCTTTGCACGTTTTACGGATGTATCCAAATCATATCCCTTTGCAAGATTGGATGCGATAGCACTGGATAATGTACATCCTGTTCCATGTGTATTAGAGTTGTTAATACGTTTTCCATGAAACCATGTATATGCGTCATCTCTATACAACAGATCATTTGCATCATTGATTTGATGACCACCCTTTACCAGAATTGCACATCCAAATTTCTTAGAAATTTTTTCAGCAGCGATAATCATTTCTTCTTCATTTGCAATCTTCATATCCGCTAGAACTTCTGCTTCTGGAATATTTGGTGTAATGACTGTTGCTAAAGGCAACAATTCTTTTTTCAATGTTTCAATTGCATCATCACTAATAAGTTTTGCGCCGCTTGTTGCGACCATCACCGGATCCACAACAATATTAGCTGCCTTATATTCCTGCAGTTTTGAAGCAATCATACGAATCAGATCAGAACTAGAAACCATTCCAATCTTCACAGCATCTGGATAAATATCTGTAAAGACTGCATCCAGCTGCTCCCCAAGAAATTTTGGTGTTACTTCCATAATTCCTGTAACACCTAATGTATTCTGTGCCGTTAGTGCTGTAATTGCACTCGTCGCAAATACGTGATTTGCGCACATTGTTTTGATATCCGCCTGGATACCAGCGCCTCCGCTGGAATCACTTCCAGCGATTGTTAATGCTGTTTTCATTTTCTATCTCCTTCCTGCATTACTTTTTTAATGCGACATAAGGTGGTGCCCCCAATTTGCCGCCACATTCTGATCAAAAAACAAAAAGCTGCAGAAAAACCTAATCTGCAGCTAACATACAATAAAGATATCATCCCTACGTTGGCATTATCCAAATCAGGTTTCAGGGTCAAGGTCGAACCTACTCTCAGCCACTCAGCTCCCCATTTTTCAACATGCTTATTATAGTTCCTTTGTAACATGTAAATCAATAATCATTCAATAATCTTTGTTGGTGCTGCATTTGAGACATAAATCATACTGTCATAAAGCGTTGTGGGTGGCTGAAACATGCGATAGCTAGGAGGCAGGAAGCGATTCATGATAGAGTAGCTTTCTCCTAGCGTTCCCATATAGGTATATGCATCTGCATGTCTTTTAATTTCTGTACCTTCTTCAAGAGAAGAAAAATCAATCCAGCACATTTTAAAGCCGGCTAATTTCGCTGTTTTTGCAAGTAGATCATGAGAATAAAATGTCTGTATGGTACGTTTATGATTTCCTTCAGGTAAATTGCATCTTGTCTTATAGAAGTTTGTTCCAATCACATAATATCTATATTGATTTGATAACAGTTTCCACATAGAGTCATAACTTCCCCATTTTGCAATATGTTCATTATGCCCACTGATGAAAATACAATCATTTCCTCTTTGCTGCACCTTTTGCAAAATCCAAGAAACATTTTCAGCCATATACCGATCTCTTAATAAGCTTCCATCAGTATCTTTTCTATGTAAAACTTCAACATTCTGTACTGACTATTCCTCACCGCAAGCAGTGAGGGTTCTTAACTGACAACATTATGCAGCAATCGTACATTATTCTCAAACTTTGGATTCCTGTCTTTCTGTTGGAGCAGTGAACTCTACAATCAAGCACTACATTTAGCACATTAGCGATTGTTTTCTGTATCTCTACATGGAAGTATAGTCAATCTCCCATTTAACATTTATTTAATTTGCCTTAATTCCACTGTTCATGACTTTGATCTGATTCATTTGAATTTATTGCGCCAGTAAATATGGGCATCATTGTAAATCTTTAATTGTGTTGTTTGGTTGATTCATTCCAGTTTACAGAACACTTTAAGATTTGATTTGGAATCTGTTTGTTTTCTCCTTTTAATGAATCAATTAAGATCGATGTAGCTTGATAGCCTTCATCATAGGCAGGTTGTACGATCGTTGTGACAGTTGGACTAGAGAAGTTAGTCCATTCTGTATTGTCAAAGCCAATTAATCCAATTGTATCTGGCATTAGGTTTCGGTAATCTTTTAATGCCAAATAGACACGTGGTAATAAGAAGCAGTTGGCTACAAAGATGAGGGTGCGAACGCCAAAACGTAATTCATTATAGAGTAGATCACGTAATGCATCACTTGTTATATCATCTGCTACAACGTGGGTTTTGCATGTTTTTCCTTTTGCTTCTAAAGCGTGTAAAAAACCAGTTGTACGCTCTAAACGTGTACTTAATACATGTGGATCTGCCGTAATCATAATGAATTCATCATATCCATCATTGATTAGGTGTGTTCCTACATTCAATATGGATTCATAGTTGTTTGTCTTGACCCATTTTTCTTTATCCATAGAAACTTGTGAATCAATAAATACTACGTCTTTATTTTCTTGTTTGATTTTTGGAATCAATTCGGCAAAATGACTGGATGGCTGGATGATAAAACCATCAACTCCCATTGCCAACATGCGATTGACGTATCCTTTTTCATTTTCAAAATTATAATTACTGTTTCCAACAATCAACTGGTAACGATTATCTCTTGCAAAATCATCAATTCCTTTAACGATTTGATTGGCAAACGTGTTGGTGATATCTCCAATGATGACGCCAATTAAACGTGTTTCTTTTGCGTTTAAAGAGCGTGCTGCAATACTTGGACGATAGTTTGTCTCTTTGATGACTTGAGCAATTCTTGCTTGGGTTTCCTCTGACATTTTGTCCGTCTTACCATTTAGAAAAAAAGAGACAGTAGTTTTAGATGTTCCAGCACGTTCGGCTATATCACGAATGGTTATTTTTTCTTTCATAAAGCGGATCCTTTCAATACTTCTATTCTAACAGATATAATTTTTTCTAGCAAACGCGTTTACTAAAGGAAAAATCTATAACTATTATGCACGGACAATGTATGATTTTACTTTGTCTTGTTTCTTGTGTACGACAAATACTTTGCAATGGAATGGTTCACCATCTAAGAATAATACTTTCTTTCCTTTATAGATTTCCTTATGGAATATGGCTACACTATAAGATTCATCTTCTGAAAGTATAAACTTTTTAGTGTGTACAATCGTATTATCTAGTTTTGTATCGTTGTTTTGAAGAACGAAATCATCTTTTGTTTCAATCGCTTTATCCACAAAACAAATGCATTGTTCGAAATGATTCGTGAAATCTTGTTCAAAATATAAAACATCATGCTCTAATTCTTCATTATAACGAAGGGAACATGGCTCAATATGCTTTGTGTATGGAATGTTGGATACAAGTTTTAAACCTTTTAAATCACTAGCATCTGGATCTAAATGAAAACGTGTAACAGCATGATGGCTACCATCTTCTTTTACTTCATCAACAATCATCCATACACCTACATCAAGGACAATCACTTTTCTTGTCCATACCTGTAACGGATCATGTCCTAATAGTGTACCTTCATAGTAGTGAATGCCATCTTTATGATAGACATAATTCTTTAATGGAACACCAAAATCTTCATATCCCCAACTATCCTTAGGTACACATGAGCAATGTTCATCTACAATCACACCATTATGACTTGCCATAGATTTTAAGTGTACTCTTAGTGGATGATCTTCACGATATGTTAATCGTCCTGCATCAATACATACAGGATTTCCCTTATAGTAAATGGATACATGTAAGTTATCGCTATGTCCATGTCCACTGCCTAATGATCCGTTAGTAAACATGGTAAAGTTAGCATCTTCTTTCCAAGAACTCCTTGATGTATACATACCGCTATCTTTTCCATCAAAGTTAAGCTCGTTAGATTCTGTACTTTGCATTTCCAGATAGATCTTGGCATTTTTAGCTCCTAATGTATATAAAGATTCCATGTCAAAAGTATGAAATGCGATCGACTTCCATGTGGGTTCATTAAATAAGAAGCTAGCACGTGTCATGACATCTTGAATATTACTGCGATCTGTATCCCCGAATGTTTCAATTTCTTTATGAGGGGTAGCCTGTAAGAAGATGGCTCTAGCCAAAGCATGAATTTGTGGCAATTCTTGTTCTGAATAATACATAGCTTTCATGCAGTAATTTAAGACTTCAATATGATACATCGTGGATTGTTCCCAATGCATGCCATCTGGATACACTTGTGCTTGGATTTGTCTTTTCCATTCATTGAATGCCCAAGCATAGATATCACTTTGTTCTTCAATCATAGGTAATATGCTAATCATGGCGCATGTTTGAATGCTTCCCCAGTTCGATGTAATGTATTTTGGGATGTAATGCTCTTTTAAATACGCGCACTGATCCAACATGGACTTGGCAATCGTAGTGATTTCTTCATCACTTAATAAACTGTTTGCGTACAAATAAGGTAGGGCTTCAAAGAAGTTCATTAAACGAATGCCTGTATCGAGTGTTCTTGTGCTTGGCTCTGGTTGAATTGTTGGATGGGCTTCTATCCAGTTTAAAATGAGTGTTTTGGCATATTCAATATGATCCGAAAGAACCAGATAGTTTAGGTAGTCCATGCGATTGAGCATGAAGCACCATTCTTCATCATCGTTTAATTGTATGTTCCAATCTAATGTTTCTAGCTTGTAAGGAATTTGGCAGCGTTCCATGTCCCATGGTTTATCAAACGTAAAGATGTTTTGAATCAGTTCTTCTGATTTTCTTTTTACTAGAATTTGATCTTCTTTCGTTAATATTTTTTTTATGTGTAGTACATCCTTCTTGTCTGCCCAGAATTGTAGTTGTTTTTTTATGTAAGATAGATTCATAGAATTCTCCTTAAAAAAGAAAAGGAAGCAAATTTGCTTCCTTTATGTATTAGGCTAAGATTCCTAAGCAGCTTAATGCAACACCGATAACAACAGTGATCAATACTAACCAATAAGTTGTAACACCTTTTTTCTTGATTAAGTAATACATTAATGCTGTATATAATACTGGTAATAATGCAGGAGCAACTTTATCTAACATTGCCTGAATATCTACTGTAGATTGTTTAACACCTTCTTCAATAGCACCAGCAGAGAATGTGATTGCGACGTTCATTTTAACGAATGTTGCAGCTAAGCCAGCGATAACAGTAACACCGATCATACTTGCAGCTTCAGAAATAACACCCATTTTTTCAGATAATTTGTCAATCATGCTTGTTCCTAGACGACGTCCATATCCACCCATAACAAGTTTGATTGCCAATAATGTAACGTTTTCGCAGATTAAGAACAATAATGGAGCAATTGCCACACCATCCATAGCCATAGAAGCAAAGATAGTTGAGAATAATGGAGCAATACAGAATTGTGATAATGAGTCACCAATACCTGCTAAAGGACCCATCAATGCCATTTTGATACCACGAATTTCATCGTATTCCATTCCGTTTTCTGCCATTGCCAAGTGAATAGAAGTGATAAATGGTAAGAAGTTAGGGTTTGTGTTATAGAATTCACAGTTATTGTCTAATTCTTCAGCCAATTTAGCTGGGTTATCACCATACAATTTTTTGAATGCAGGATACATAACTAAAGCGTATCCTAAACCTTGATAGTTACTATAGTTAAAACCATTTTGTAAGAAGTAAGCACGTAATGTAGTCTTAGTGTAATCCTTCTTTGTTAATTTAGATCCAGTCATCGTGTTCTACCTCCTCAGTTGCAGCTTGTGCGACAGCGACATTTCCAGCATCGTTATAGTGTTTTAATGCGAATACAGTTCCGACAATAGCAATACCGATTACTGGTACGCCTAAGTAAGCGGCTAAGAAGTATCCTAATAATGCGAATGGAACAACTTCTTTCTTTAACATAACGCTCATGATAATAGCAAAACCGATAGCAGGTAACATATCACCAGCAACTGTTAATCCTTTTAATAACCAAGCTGGTACTAATGCTACTAATTTACTTAATGTATCCATGCTGTATGCACCTAAGAATCCTAATAAGAATCCAACAAGAGCAAATAACAAGATTGTTAAGTTAGAGTGTAAACGGAATTTTCCAAAGTCTTGTTTTTTCAATGCGTTGTTTGCACTTTCTGGTGCACCTGCACGAACTGTATAGATAGCTGTTTGTAAGAATTGAATTGCGACTGCAAAAGGAATAGATAATGATAATGCACTTTCTGGTGTAACACCATCCATAGTGATTGCCATTAATGTACCAATGATACCAGGTCCGATTGGGTTTGGAGGAACAGTTCCACCGGCACCAACACCGAATCCCATGAATGCTAATTCAGCGATTGCTCCACATTGCAATGCTGTTTTTAAATCTCCACATACAATACCAACACCGAAACTTAAAACTAAAGCACGGTTCGTAAAAATACCCCACAACATCCCTGAGTAGCAGAATGCTGTCCATAGACCGATGATTACGGCCTGTAACAATGTAATTTGCATATTCTTTTATCTCCTATAAATAATTTTTAATATCTACTAATACACTTCCATCAGAACCACTTGGTGTAGTTTGTGTATTAAATTCAACGTTATACTTTTCGATCATTTCTTTTAATGCAGCCTTGTCTTCAGCACCCAAGAAAATAGAACGAGTTACTTTTTCTTTACCTTCACAGTTGTGAATGTTTCCAATGTTGATTTGTTTGATTGGAACGCCACCTTCAACTAGGCGTAGAGCATCTTTACAATCTTTAACAATTAAGAAAATTGTTTGAGCTGGATTTGCCTTGTGAATGATGTCGATAACTTTTTGTACTGAGTAAAAACGCATTGCGACTTCCTTAGGAATTACAGTCTTCATTAAAGTTTGTGCCATTGCATCTTGGCTTGCTTGATCGTTCGCAACGATTACTGTGTTAACGCCTAAAGATTTTACCCATAATTGACCTTGACCATGAACTAAACGTTCATCGATACGTGTCATAACGATGTTTGGTGTTGCCATTTTATCTCCTCCTTATTTTTACCAGTATGGATCCCATTGCTTGATTTGACGCATTAATGCTTCCATGTAGTAGTAGTCGCCCCAGATGTTTCCTTCATCTACGCCTTTACCACTATGCCATGAATATACGCCATGATACAAGATTGGATCGCCTGGTTTGTGATCATTGTTAGTGTAGTTTTGAATCAATGAGCGAGTGATGTTGTCACAAGCTTTTTGATACACCTTTTTACTTGGATCCTCTTCTTTGATCCATTGATCCATTTCAAGCATTCCACATACTGCGATGGCAGCTGCACTTGAATCTCTTGATTGTTCGGGATCATCTGTAAAAATCAAATCCCAGTAACAAATATTGTCTTCTGGTAAACGATTTAAGAAATAGTTTGCCATTCCTTTATATAGATCAACGTATTCTGTGTTTTTCGTGTAGCGAACATTTAATGGGATTCCATAAATACCCCATGCTTGTCCACGAGCCCAAGAACTATCATCTGAATATCCTTGACGTGTAGCACCATGACTTGGTTCTCCAGTAACTGGATCCATATAGAATGTGTGATATGCACTCGCATCATCACGAATTACATATTTACAACTTGTTGTGAAGTGTTTTGTTGCGGCATCCGCATAGTGATTATCACCAGTAACTTCACTTGCCCAATATAATAATGGGATGTTTAACATGCAGTCGATGATGAATCGATAATGTTCAGGACTGTCTTTAGGTCCCCAAGCTTGTAAGAACTGTCCTTTTTCTTGCCAACGCTCCATCAATTTATCAGCCGCCAACAATGCAGCTTTTTTTGCGTGCTCATTTTTTGTAAGCTTATAGCCACTTACGCAAGATAGCGAATATAAGAATCCAAGATCGTGGTGATCTAATTCAATACGATTTTCAACACGGTGCAAGAAGCTTTCGATATTTCGATCAGCTAATTCTTTATATTTCTTATCATTCGTATATTCATATGCCAACCACAACATACCTGTCCAGAATCCATCAGTCCATTCGATGTTGTCGATGATTGGATACTTTAAACCTTTAGTACATGAATATGGGAATCGATCTTTGAAATATTCCATATTTAAATCAACTTGTTTTAAACATTCTTCAAACGCATTTGTTAATTCTTCTTTTGTAAGGGCGGGTGTTGCTAAAAACTCTTGTTTTTTAGTAATTGGTTCGATATTTACTGTACGCACCATAATCTCCATAGCCTCCTCAAAAAAAAGTAAACTGGTTTACTAGACAACGCCATTATTACACATCAAAAATGGATTGTCAACACATTTTGTTCAAAAATTAACAAACTCCGGAAACGCATACCTATAATATATACGAAAAAATTAAAAAAAATAAAAAACAGATTATTTTCACTTTTCAAGTTGACAAAACCGGTTTACTATACTAGACTACAGGTGAACTGGTTTACTAAAAAGTAAACGCGTACTAGACACACGCAAAGTATAGAAAATGGAAGGTGGAACTATGGAATCGTATATGAATCGTATTTCCAACACAGGAATCGTACCTGTTGTTAAGATTCTGGAAAAAGAAGATGCATACCCATTAGCTAAGGCACTGCTAAATGGTGGAATCGATGTTATTGAAGTTACATATCGTAGCGAACATGCAACGAGTGCAATCCAAACTATTTCAGAACAATTACCAGATATGTTAGTCGGTGCTGGAACTGTATTATCTGTTGAACAAGCAAAAGAAGCTGTTGAAGCAGGAGCTAAATTTATTATTACACCTGGATTTAATACGAAAGTGGTTCAATGGTGTTTGGATCATGACGTGGAAGTGTATCCAGGCGTATCAACAGCGAGTGAAGTTGAAATGGCTCTTTCAATGGGATTAACACAATTAAAGTTCTTCCCAGCAGAATCAAGTGGAGGTGCTAAGAAATTAAAAGATCTAAGTGCTCCATATGCGAACGTTCACTTTATGCCAACAGGTGGCATTAACACAAAGAATATGCATGATTATCTTTCATTGCCAAATGTAGAAGCAATCGGCGGAAGCTTTATGTTGCCAAATGATTTGGTTGTCGCAAAAGATTGGGATGGAATTGAAGCATTATCTAGATCAGCAATCAAGAGCTTGTTAGACTTCCAATTAATTCATGTTGGAATTAACACAAATAGTCCTGAAGAATCAAAACAAGTGACAGATACATTATGTTCTTTGTTCCACTTTACACAATACACAAAGCCAAAATCAAATTTTGCCGGTGTAGGATTTGAGGTTTTACATAAAAAAGGCCGTGGAGAAAATGGTCATATTGGAATCTATACTCCATATCCTGAAAAAGCAATGTATCACCTTTCTAAACAAGGTGTGAAGTTTGTCGAAGAAAGTATTACACGTAATAAAAAGACAAATCGAATCAACTTTGTTTATTTAGATTTAGAAATAGCTGGATTTGGAATCCATTTGATTAATCCAGATTTAAAAATGGAGATTTAATATGAAACAAAAAGTAGTCACTTTTGGAGAAATCATGTTACGTTTAGCACCCAAAGGATATTATCGCTTTGTACAAGCCGATACTTTCGGAGCTACTTATGGTGGTGGAGAAGCCAATGTTGCTGTTTCTTTGGCAAACTATGGTTTTGATGCCAAATACGTAACTCGTCTTCCAAGTCATGAGATTGGCCAATGTGCCATCAATTCATTACGCAAATATGGCGTAGACACATCTTATATTGCTCGTGGTGGAGACCGTATTGGTATCTACTATCTAG
>OJNH01000663.1_pt1 | contig 29731 bp, 23 predicted proteins | sample 1597361 | NCBI WGS metagenome assembly OJNH01 (sample SAMEA2452136, study PRJEB22498) | human gut metagenome | biome: human feces; feature: human gut; material: feces | place: Australia | collected 2012
AACTGCCAAAAAGCACTCAGAAAGTGTTAAAAATCAAAGAGTATTGAAAATCAAGACTTTATGGTTAGTTAGTCATAGTAAGTTATGGTTAGTTATAAGGCTCTAAATACAACCAGAGAACGCACAGTCTCCGATGCTTTTCACGGTATTAGGAACCGTTACCGACATCAGACTTGAGCAGCCCTCAAAGAACCTGTTTCCGATAGCCGTCATCTGGTTCGGCAAATCTATAGACTTCAAGCTCGAACAGCCATAAAACACCTTGTCACCAAAGGTTATCCTACCTACGTTGTCAAACTCTACCCCTTCAAGCGATGAACACCCGCTAAAAGCCTCTTTTTCGATTGTCGTCACACTATCCGGAATCCTTATAGTCTTCAGACTCGAACAATTATAGAAAGAAGATGCACCTATGACCTTCAACGAATTCGGCAATATGACAGACTCCAATTTCGGCATATTAGCAAAAACCGTATGTCCAAGCCCTCTTTGTCCCAGCCAAAAGACAACATTAGGAAGCGTAATGGATTTAACATTCCTACCGCCATTACCACTGCTCCAAAATTGCCTTACTACATAAAGACTGTCGGTCTGCGGATCTTTCACTCCCGACGGTACAACTATGTGTTCCACGTTGTCATCCACCGTCACAATGGAAACACGTGCCGCGCCGTTAAAACCGCTACATTCGTACTTTACCCCTTCCCTCAAGACGTAAAAAGATTGAGCAAAAAGTACATTTACACACAATGCAGAAAAAAGTAAAAGCTTTTTCATACAAAAAAATTAATGATTAAAATAAAAAATATCTTGTCAATTGCAAATATACGTCTTTTTATTTTATCTACCAATTCTTCCACAAAATAATATTCTCCAAAAACTGTCGTCAGACTGTTTTATTTCACTACATTTGCCATACAAATACTTTACTACAGACGCCAATGAACAACCGCTTCGTTTTTTTATTGCTTTCTGCAGGCTTGCCCTTTCTTTCTACCGTGCGCCTTGTGGCACAAGCGAGAATGAACCTTGGAGACAAGCCTAAAATAGTTTCTGTATCACCGTCAGACAGAAGCGCCACCTCTACGAAATACACCGAAGCAGAGGAGAGCCAATACCTCACCCTGGTAAACAAAGGGTACAGGCAACTACTCGCCGACTCCTTGGGAGATGCAGAAATGACATTCAGAGAGGCGACAGACTTTCTGCCTTCCCACCCGTCAAACGCTGAGCTCTTCTTCCAGATGGGCCAGATTGCCGAGCGCGGCAACAACTACCATACAGCCTCCGACTACTACCGCAAATCCCTGCGCATAAACGAGAACTTGGCCAAAGCATACGAGCGCCGTGGGGCGGTGAGCCTTATTCTCAAGGACTATGACACAGCCCTAAAATGCTACTCGACTCTTCTGGAGCTCAAACCCTCCAGTCCGCAAGCCCACTTCTACAAGGGCTACACCTACCAGCGGCAAGGCAAGCAAGATAACGCCTTGGCTGAGTACAAGAAAACATTGGCACTCGAACCGCAACACACCTCTGCCAACACCGCCATCGCAGTCATTAGAGCAAGTCAAGGACACCACGATGAGGCAATCGGCATCATGGACCGCTTGATAACACACAGCCCGAAGTCAGCCTCGCTATATGAAATGAGGGGAACATTCGAGATGGAATGCGGCAAAAACCAACTCGCCCTCTACGACTTCAACAAAGCCATAGAGCTGGCCCCCGACAACCCAACGGCCTACCTCAACAGAGCCGTCATATATGGCCGTTCCAAACAAAAATCCATGGCCGAACTTGACCTGCGAAAAGCACAAGACCTTGGAGTTCCCGACTCCACCATAGAAAGCGCACGAACAGCCATCAGCAAGCACAGACAAAAACCTGGCCCGGACAATTCTGGCAAAGTCCCCATTCAGCCCTGACCTAACCGCCACCGGAAAAAGGAGAGAGAGGTGTGCGTCAACAGCAACCGACAAACATAAAACAAAATATCACAAGTAGGTTCTTAAAATTAGTTTATAGTCAGAAAGGCATTATTATGATGCAGATATTATTTTTCTTTGAAAGAGCAATGCAGGCATTGTGACTGAAAATAAAGATAATAGAGGCGCAAAAGAAAACTATTATGACGAGAACAAAACCTACTTGAAATCTAAAATAAAACACATAGCGAGAAAGCAAAATTGAGAAAAGCGTAGCGAACAGACTGAAAAAGCGTTCGTTACGCTATATTTTTCTCTCGGCAAAAAGCCAAAGAGAGCCACAATATAGCCAAACGGCGCAAAAGTTCAGTTACTTTATCATTACCCGTGTGATGATGCAAATTTCTTGCAAAAACTAAATTTTGCATCGTTTGGCGTCATTTGTCGTATCTATCGGTAATTCACTATAAACTAATTTTGTAACAAAAAAAAGAGTGAGTTATGAGAAGTACATTTAAGGTCTTATTCTACGTGAAGAAAGGCAGTGAGAAACCCAACGGCAACCTGCCTTTGATGTGTCGCCTTAAGGTGGACGGAGAGATTAAACAGTTCAGCTGCAAGATGGATGTTCCTTTGCGGTTGTGGGATGTGAAGAACAACCGTGCTTCGGGCAAGAGTATCGAAGCACAGCGAATCAACATTGCCGTTGATAAAATCCGTGTGGAGGTAAACCGCCGTTATCGGGAACTGATGCAGACGGAAGGATATGTCACTGCCGCCAAACTCAAAGATGTCTATCTCGATATCGGCGTCAAACAGGAAACCTTGCTAAAACTCTTCGAGCAACACAACACCGAGTTTTCCAAGAAAGTGGGACACAGCAGAGCAAAGGGAACGTTCCAGCGTTATGTGACCGTCTGCAAACACATCCGTGAGTTCCTGCCCCATACCTACAAGCGTGAGGATATTCCGCTGAAAGAGTTGAACCTCACATTCATAAATGAATTCGAGTATTTTTTGCGTACGGAGAAGAAATGCCGTACCAATACCATTTGGGGCTACATGATTGTGCTGAAACACATCGTTTCCATAGCAAGGAATTACGGTCGTCTTCCTTTCAACCCCTTTGCAGGGTATATCAACTCTCCCGAAAGCATGGACAGGGGTTATGTTACGAAAGAGGAGATACACACCATGATGAATACCAAAATGCCCAACAAGACACACAAACTTGTCAGGGACTTATTCCTGTTCTCCACCTTTACAGGTTTGGCGTACTCCGATGTCAAGAGCCTCACGGAAGACAACCTGCAAACATTCTTTGACGGCAACCTTTGGATTATTACCCGAAGAAAGAAGACCAACACCGAATCGAATATTCGTCTGTTGGATGTTCCTAAACGTATCATTGAAAAGTACAAAGGCATGACAAGGGACAACAAGGTTTTCCCTATGCCAAGCAACAAGATACTGAAAACCATTGCCAAACTGTATGGCATAAAAACGCACCTTACCTATCACGTAGCCCGGCATTCGGCAGCAACAACCATTCTGCTATCCAACGGAGTACCCATTGAAACCGTCAGCAGACTATTGGGGCATACCAACATAAAACGACCCAAATCTATGCGAAGATAACCGCCCAAAAGATTAGTCAGGACTTGGAACAACTATCAGACAAATTGGGAGATAGGGAGAAAAGCATTTGCAGTGCCATCTAATAACACTAAATCAAACGGCAATGAAAGCAGAAAGGACCATCATCAGCATAGACGAGTACGGCATAGTAGTCCTGCCGACCGATATACAGGCAACCGCCATGAGCGAATGGAAATATGCGAGTTGTTCAATGTAACCGCCCCGACCGTCAAGGCAGGGATAAAGGCACTCTGTAAAAGTGGAGTTCTGAACGAGTATGAGGTAAAGCGCACCATCCGAATATCCGACAGGTGTAGTATGGAGGTTTACAGCCTTGAAACGATAATCGCCCTTGCGTTCCGTATCGGCACATACGGGGCGAAGCAGGTGCGCAATGTCGTTCTTGAAAGGTTGTACTTGCGAAAAGAGAAAACAAGCATCTTCTTTTCGCTGAACACCAACGAAATAGCTAAAGCCGAATACTTCTCGTAACTGAATGACTGACGCAATTCACTCGGTACGTCAGTAATTCAATAAGTCAGTACAACAGAACGACAGACACTTTGATTTTTCTCCCGAAAAGCGTAATCTCCATATTCGTTTTTCAGGAGTTTTTTCTTTTGCTCTGCCCGATTTCCGTCCCCGTCCATTGAAAGTTTTTGTTGCGAGGGGCTTTTTTCGTCATTCTGCTCAATGTTGTCCTTTTCTATTATTATCTGCCAACCTTAGACTGTATGTGAATTAAAATGAGTATCTTTGTAAAATGGATTTGGTGTAAACTGTTTCCAAAAACAATATCAATGGATCACCTGACAAAAGAACAACGCCATAAAAATATGGTAGCCAATAAGGGCAAAGGGACCAAATTAGAACTTCTATTTGGCAAATTGCTTTGGAATGCCGGAGTAAGGTATCGCAAAAATGATACATCTGTATTTGGCAAGCCTGATTTTGCAATCAAAGGTCATAAAATTGCTATATTTTGCGATGGTGAATTTTGGCATGGTAGAAATTGGGAGATAAGGAAGAACGACCATAAGAGCAACTGTGATTTTTGGCACTCTAAAATTGAACGAAACATTGAGCGAGATAAAGAGGTTAATGCCGAATTGCAGAAACAAGGATGGAAAGTTTTTCGATTTTGGGAAACGGACATAACCAAAGAACCGGACAAATGCTTAAATAGAATTTTGAATTATATGAATACAGATAATAAAACTTCCGAAAAAATAGCCATCACAAAAATGTGTGGCGGTAATAAGGTTGTTATGCAAATGTATGGTCCGCATTCTTTGAATGAAGATGGAACTGTTATGGCATTTGATGAACAAATGGCAATAGTTTCTCATTATCTGCATAATCAAGGATATAAATATGCAAAACCGTATGAATCTAAAGCAGAAGGATTAATAGAGGATATATACAATGTACATAACAAGCATATTGAAGAAAGATGCGTTTCAGATGTTTGTGTTCAATATTCTTTATTTTCAGATTTGTTTTCTGTTCCGTTCTTGCCTGTAGATAATCCAAAATTTACGTTCATTGATTTGTTCGCAGGAATTGGGGGATTTAGAATGGCAATGCAAAATCTTGGCGGGAAATGTGTGTTCTCATCCGAATGGGACACTAAGGCTCAAAAAACATATCTGTTAAACTATGGAGAAGTTCCATTTGGCGATATTACTAAAGAGACCACTAAATCATTTATTCCTGATGATTTTGATGTTTTGTGTGCAGGATTCCCTTGTCAGGCGTTTTCGTTGGCTGGGAAACGACTCGGATTTGAAGAGACAAGAGGCACTTTGTTTTTTGATGTAGCGGAAATCATACGTAGAAAGCGTCCGAAAGCATTCTTCTTGGAGAATGTTAAAGGTCTGCTTATTCATGACAAAGGAAAAACCATCCAAACGATACTAAAAGTTTTAAGGGAAGATTTGGATTATTATGTTCCGGAACCCCAAATTGTAAATGCAATGAATTTTGGTGTTCCTCAACATCGTGAGAGAGTGTATATCGTTGGATTTAGAAAAGACCAGAATGTCAATGAATTTATATATCCTGCTCCGACAGATACGACCAAAACATTTGCAGATATAAAAGAAGAAAATACTGTTTCGGCAAAATACTACCTCTCTACTCAATATGTAAAGACCCTTGTGGCGCATAAAGAAAGACATGCGGCAAAAGGTAATGGCTTCGGATATGAAATAATACCTGATGATGGTATTGCAAATGCCATTGTTGTAGGTGGTATGGGGCGAGAACGCAATCTTGTAATTGACAACCGCCTTGAAGATTTCACACCGGTTACTAACATTAAAGGTGAAATTAATCGTGATGGCTTACGCAGAATGACCCCACGAGAATGGGCACGTTTGCAAGGTTTCCCTGATAATTTCATAATCGGAGTGGCAGATGCATCTGCTTATAAACAATTTGGGAATTCTGTCGCTGTACCGGCTATTCAAGCGACAGCACAGGAAATAATCAAAAGAATTAATCTCTCAAAATCCAAGAAATATGGCACTGACAGGAAATAAAGGAGAATGGAGTGAGATATATACTTTGCTCAAACTATTAGGTGAAGGTAAAGTCTATGCAGGTGACCAGAATTTGAACAAGATTCAGAACTTGTTCTATCCAATAATTATGATTCTTCGACAAGAAAAAGAAGGTAGTTATAACTATAGCCTGCAAGATAAAAATGTCGTAATTCAAACGCCCGAAGGCGAAGATTTGCTACGTATCCCTGCTTCTGTGTTTTTAGATGAAGCAGAGAAATTATTGAAAGCCATCAATGAAAGTGACGGAGCTTTTTCCATTCCGCAAATTGAAGCTTTTATGAATCGAATTTATTGTCATTCCTTGAAGGCAAAATCATCGGACAAAACGGATATACGAATTATTCTGCATGACCGTAGAACTAAAATCAACTCCGAAATGGGTTTCAGTATAAAATCTCAGTTGGGAGGAGATTCGACTCTGTTAAATGCAAGTAAAGCCACAAATTTTAATTTTAAGATTGTTAATGTTTCCCTCTCTGACGAAGATCTTGCCTATGTTAATTCTTTGAACCCCAAACGGAACAAAGTCATAGACAGGGTAAATGCTATTAAAAAGAAAGGTGGCAAATTGGTGTTTGACAATGTTGATAATCAGACATTTCGCAATAACCTTGTTATGCTTGATGGTGATTTACCAACTATAATTGCTCATTTGCTTTTGGAACAGTTGAATAGCGGTATCTCAACATTGAAGGAATTAGCAGAACTAATTACGGAAGTTAATCCTTTGGGATATGATACAGAACAGGCATCACCATTCTATGCTTATAAAATCAAACATCTTTTAACTTCTGCGGCATTAGGCATGATGCCGGCTACTGCATGGAGCGGAAAGTTTGATGCAAACGGTGGCTATTTAGTGGTAAAGAAAGATGGAGAAATCCTTTGCTATCATTTCTATGACCGCAACCGTTTTGAAGATTACCTCTTCTCAAACGCTTATTTAGAGCGTTCAAGTACCACTCGTCATGAATATGCTTCGATTATCAAAGAAAACGATGGTTCTCTGTCGTTTAAACTTAATTTTCAAGTAAGACTGAAGTAATATTTGTGTCGTATGATAGAACAAATTCATATTAAAGACGTTGCTACTTTTAAAGATGAATATTTATCTGATTTAAAGAAGGTAAACTTCATATATGGTTCTAATGGAAGTGGGAAAACAACTATTTCTAATGTAATTAAATCTGTTAGCGAATACAAAGATTGTGAACTTTCTTGGAATGGAGGAATTCCACTAAGTACACTGGTGTATAATAAATCGTTTAAGGATAAGAATTTTGGCACAGCACAAATCCCAGGTGTTTTCACATTAGGCTCAGCTACTAAAGAAGAAATAGCAGCTATTGAAGACAAAAAGAAGAAACTTGAGAATTTGAAAGAAAAAGGTATTCAGAATAATAAAGTTATCGAAAACCAGCAAAAAGAATTGGAGTTATTATCTTCCCAATTCAAGGATTATTGTTGGAAAAACATTAAATTAAAACACGAAAAATTATTTAAAGATGCCTTTGTCGGTTGTTTGAATAGTAAAGAACGTTTCTGCGAGAAAGTAAAAATCGAGTTTAATAGCAACAATCAGCAGTTATGCACTTTTGACGATTTAAACAATAGGGCTAAGACTTTATTTGATACGACACCAGAAATCATTGAACATGTTTCTTTACCAGACATTAGATTTCTCATTGATGTAGAAGAAAATCCTATTTGGGAAAAGAAAATATTAGGAAAGGCAGATATAGAAATAGCCCCTCTTATTCAACGGTTAAATCTAAATGACTGGGTAAACCAAGGACGACAATATATAATGGAAGATTCTGATATTTGTCCATTTTGCCAAAAGAAGACAATGGACAAAAAATTCAAAGAGCAAATTGAGGAATATTTCAATGAAACATTTATAAACGATACGAATGTAGTAAATAATCTGTCGGCACAGTATATCTCTGGCTTACAACTTTTTTTGAATGAATTATCGTCATTATTAGAACAGGAAAAAATAAATAAAAATACAAAACTAAATATACAATCCATAGATGCCTTATATAAGTCATTAAATTTGATGTTTTCCACAAATAGAGAAATCCTAAGTGCAAAAGAAAAAGAACCAAGCAGAAGTCTAAAATTGGAGTCTATCAAAGATTTAATAGAAGCAATAATAAAGTTAATAGAAGAAACAAATAATGAAATAGAGAGGCACAATCAATTGGTTGCCAATTTCCAAAAAGCAAAAAATACATTGATTGCAGATATATGGAAATTCATTTTAAATGAAAATGCAGACAATATCAACACATTTGTAAGAAAAGAGAAAGGCTTAACAAAAGGAATTGAAAAACTACAAAAAGATCGTGGAGAATTATTAGTAGCCTATCAAATATTAGACAAAGAAATAAAAGAAGACAATAAAAAGGTAACAAGCGTTCAATCTTCAGTAGATGAAATAAACAAGGTCTTAACTGCTTATGGATTTACTAATTTTACAATTGTTCCTGTTGAGAATAATTCATATCAAATTCAAAGGGCAAATGGAGAATTGGTTAGAGATACATTAAGTGAAGGTGAAATTACGTTTATAACTTTTTTGTACTTCATGCAACTTGTCAGAGGTGGAGAGACTCCAGAAATGACAAATGATAATAGAGTCGTTGTAATTGATGACCCTATATCAAGTCTGGATAGTACTATCTTATTTGTAGTAAGTTCTTTAATCAAGGAAGAAATAAAAAAAATAAAACAGGATACTGGACATATTAAGCAATTAATCATTCTAACGCATAATATATATTTTCACAAAGAAGTTTCATTCATAGACGGACGGACAAAAAGTAATAATGATACATACTATTGGATTGTGCGAAAAATCAATAATGAATCCAAAATTCAGTGTTATCAGAAATCCAATCCCATTAGAGGGTCATATGAGCTATTATGGGATGAGTTGAAAAATAAAGAACAAAAACTTTCAATTATCACAATCCAAAACACAATGCGAAGAATCTATGAAACATATTTCAAAATACTTGGCAAATACAGCGATGACGATATTTTGGATAAATTTAATAATGTACAGGAGAAGGAAATTTGTAGGTCTTTGTTGTGTTGGATAAATGATGGTTCACATTGTGTGCCTGATGACTTCAATATTGTACAAAGTGATGACATAACGGAACGTTACTATGAGGTTTTTCAAAAAATATTCAAAGTAATGGGACATATAGAACACTACAATATGATGATGGAAATAGAAAGTATAGGATGATATTTTTCATCTTTTAATAGATGAACTAAAGAAAAATTGTAATTTTGTAGGTCAGCAGGAGATATTTGACAGCAAAACACTGAAAATTGTACGGTCTCCAAGTCGTTACCATTACTTTTCAAATAGTTCGCTAAAAGTTTATTCCTCAAACGGTTATACCAAACCGTTTAAAATCTAAAATAAATTTGAAAACCTACTTAACACACTCACCATGCTACAACCTAAAGATTTAGAACAACTGCAAGCCCTGGGCATCACCGCCGGGCAACTTGAGGAAGAGCTCAACGCCTTCCGCAACGGATTTCCGTTTCTGAAACTCGACAGCGCGGCCACCATAGGCAACGGCATTCTGGCCTTTACACCCCAACAGACCGATGCACTGTGTTCCGCATGGGACAACTACACATCGTCGGCCAATCACAAAATCATGAAATTTGTGCCAGCCAGCGGAGCCGCTTCACGAATGTTCAAAAACCTCTTTGCCTTCATAGATGCTCCATACTCGAAGCCCGAGACAGACTTTGAAAAGAAGTTTTTCGATAATATCACCAAGTTTGCCTTCCATGATGAACTTGATGCCACATGCCAGAGGCTCTATGGGGCCGGCATTGCCACACTCACAAGTGAAGGCCGCTACAAGGAAGTCGTCAAAGCCCTGCTCCACGCCGACGGAATGAGCTACGGACAAAAGCCCAAAGGACTGCTCAAATTCCACTCCTACCCCGACGGGCCACGCACACCGGTAGAAGAACACCTGACAGAGAGTGCCCTGTACGCAAAAGACAGCACAGGCACTGCCCATCTGCACTTCACAGTGTCGGCCGAACATCAGGCACTGTTCGAAACCCTGCTGAAGGACACAATTCCACAGGCACAACAAAGGTTGCACACCCATTTCAATGTTTCGCTCTCACAGCAGAAACCGTCAACCGACACCGTTGCCGTCACACCCGACAACGAGATTTTCCGCACGTCTGACGGCAAAATGCTTTTCAGACCCGGCGGACACGGCTCGCTCATAGAGAACCTCTCTGACATTGATGCCGACATCGTTTTCATTAAGAACATAGACAACGTGGTGCCCGACAGACTTAAAGGCGACACCGTGCGCTTCAAGAAACTCATTGCCGGTCTGTTGGTAACCCTGCAGGCCAAAGCCTTCGACTATCTGCGCCAACTGCGCACAGACCAGCCATCTGCCGCCTTGATTGCCGAAGCAAAGGCTTTCCTTGAGCAGAACTTCTTCATAAAGAACCTTAAAGGTAATGCACAGGAACTGATGGACAAGCTCAACCGTCCTATGCGGGTGTGCGCCATGGTGAGAAACGTCGGAGAACCAGGCGGAGGCCCGTTCTTAGCCTACAATCAAGACGGCACCGTTTCACTGCAAATTCTCGAAAGCAGCCAGATTGACATGGACGACGCCAGAGCCGTGGAAATGTTCAAGAACGGCACACACTTCAACCCCGTAGACCTCGTTTGCGCCCTAAAAGACTGCAACGGCACACACTTCGATCTCACACAATATGTGGACAAGACAACAGGCTTCATTTCCCACAAGTCCAAGGACGGGCGCGAACTCAAAGCACTCGAACGCCCCGGACTATGGAACGGCGCCATGAGCGACTGGCTCACCGCCTTTGTTGAAGTGCCGCTGACCACTTTCAACCCTGTTAAGACCGTCAACGACCTGCTGCGCCCCGAACACCAGCAGGCATAGCGACATCTACTCAACCAATTGAGCAAACCGAAAGGAGCCAAGTCCCTCATTTAAGAGACTTGGCTCCTTTTCGCAACACTCTTACCTTCACCACTTCGGCCGATGCACCACTGTGCGGACGCACTCCGAGCGCCAGAAGTCTTGGTCTGAAGCGGATATAACGCCGTAGATTATCCCAAATCGGTCATTAGGTCACAAATAGCATGTTTTTTGTTACTTCGTAAATGACCGATTTTGGGTTTATTTCTTCTTGATGGTATATCCCAATTTGGCGAAGGCCACCTTGTAGCTGTTGAAGTTCGCCTTGCTCTTGTCGTAAACGATGGTAACCTCCTGCTTCGCCGCCGAAGCCGAGATTTTCTTTGTCCCTTTTACAAAGCGTATCTTTTCCGTTATCCGGTTTTCACAACTGCTACAGTGCATCTGCGGGTCGGTGCTTACCACCAATGTGTCGAGTGTCACTTTCGCACGTCTGGCACTGACTACCGGCACTACACATGCGGCCAACAACGCCGCCAACAAAATTTTCTTCATACTGGCTGTATTTTAACGTTCATCATTGTCTGTCAAATTTAAACCTCACCCCTACATAATACATTCCTCTTTCTGCAGGCCCCCACATCTGGGTTGCGTCAAAAGACGGTGACCACGGGTCAGAGGCATTCAGTATGGGGTTTTTCATTCTGTAGCCAGTGAGGTTCTCGCCTCCGGCATAAACCGTCCAGCGGCGGAATTCTCTCGTCACCTGTGCCTGCAACAGAAAGTAGGCGGGCAAGGAGGTGTTGTCATATCGGCGCCCTTTGCCGTTGAGATGGCCGGTCACGTCAAACTGCCAGATTTTCATCGGTGTTTTGTAGGACAGCGTCAGCAACCCCTTGTACAGCGAAGTGAGCGGGCGTCGGCGAAGCACTCCGTTGTATGTGGTGCGGGCATCGTTGTAGCGAAACGCTGAGGTGGCGCTGAAGCCATGTGAGAAGGAATATGTAGCATCTATCTGGAACGTGTGGCTATAGCTGCGTCCGTCAAGGTTTGCAAAATACACGGAGTGAGGACCTTTGGCCCCGTCGATGTCGGCAACCGTCTGCTGCACAAAGTGCGTGTAGTAGTACTCTGCGTTCAGTTCGAGCGTTCTGCCAGCCACCTTAGTTGTGTATGAAGCCGAAGTACCACAGTTCCAAGCACGTTCCTGCTTCAATTTGCTATCAGCATAGAAGCTTCGCCCACTCGCAAGGAGCGTAACATTTTCTGCCAAAACATGAGGACTGCGATAGCCCTTCCCGGCCGAAGCCCTCAGTGTCAGCTGCGACCACGGCGAGTATTTCACATGAAGTCTTGGAGTAACAAACGTGCCATAGACATCCGACCGGTCAAGGCGCAAGCCTGGCATCACGGTCAGTTTGTTGCTCGGCTTATAGGTGTATTGGGCATACAGTCCATAGACGGTTTCAGACGGAGAGTCCGCCTTGAACAGGTTGTCGCTCACGGTTTCTTTATAATTATCGTGATTGAGAGAGACACCCGCTGCCAGACCGTGTCCGCTTGTTATGTCGGTTTCAAACATGAGCTGCACATAGCCGTTAAGTTGACGCACGTCATACAGGTTGCGGCCAAAGCGGTAGCCGGCATCGTGCCAAGAGCCATGCATCATCAAAGCCACACTGGAGTTGTGGTCGTCTTGAAACATCAAGGCATTCTTCCACTGTCCCTCATAACGGTCGGTCTTTATGTTGATGCCATAGTGCGGTGACGCATGCATGCCCGAACTATGGCCGCTCATTCCGCTCGTGCGCTCGTCTCGAAGTCCTCTTACGGAAAGTTGTGAGACAAACTCCGGGGTTATGTATGCCCATCTGTGCATCAGGTTATATTGGCGAATCTTGGGCATGTCCATAAAGCTGTCTCCGTTGCCATCGTGGTCGCGCTGTCTGTTTTCAAAGTGGAGCAACAGGCTGGCAGACAACTTGTCGTTGAGATGAATGTTAGCATCGGCGTTGGCCTCTAATTTGGTCTGCGAATCAAAATACATGTTCCCGTTCACCTCGTCGTCAGATTGTGGTTTTTTAAATTCCACGTTAATCTGCCCTGTAATACTCTCATAGCCGTTTTTTACGCTTGACGCTCCTTTTGATACCTGAACAGACTGCATCCACGGCCCTGGCACAAACCCAAGACTGTAGGGCTGGGCCGCCCCGCGAAGATTCGGAATGTTTTCCGTCAACATCTGCACGTATGTTCCGTCAAGACCCAGCAGTTTAATCTGCCTCGCACCGGTGGCCGCATCGCTGTAGCTCACGTCAACCGAGGGGTTGGCGGTAAAAGCCTCGCCCAGATTACAGCAAGCGGCACGCCGCAACTGCCCCAAACCAATCATTTCTGTGTTTTCGGTACGTAGCTTTGATTTTACCCCACCGGCAGCCCTGACCCCCACAGCCTTCAGTTCGTGGGTAACACCGACACTGTCGGTCTGGGCTGCTAAGAAGGCAGGCATAAGAAGCATGGCGAAAATGAGTTTTGTTGCTTTTTCCATCGTTTTTGACGCGAAGTTACGCACATCACCCTTTCTGCCGCTTACATAATTATGGGAAATACTTACAGGCTGTCTATCGGTAGCCTTTTCAAGCCGTGAATATCTTTTCTGAAGCTTGCAGGCGAAAGCCCCGTTTCGCGTTTAAACTGCGAGCTGAAATGCGCCGGACTACTGTAACCCAGCTCGAAAGCGATTTCCTTTGCGCTTTTCTGTCCATAGCAGAGCAACTCCTTAGCATACTCCACGCGTTGCATTATGCTGTAGCGTTCAATCGTGATGCCACAGGTTTCAGAGAACAGCTTGCTCAAAGAACTGTAATCTCTGAGCAACAGCCCTTGGAGGTAGTCTGACAATGCGGTTCGTTCACCCGTTGTCCTAACCCAAGCCAACACACCGCGCTTCAAGGCGTCCACTGTGACGGCCTGACTGTCTTCAAGCAGTTCGAAGCCATTCTCAAGCATGGCTCGGCCAATAGCCTCCATGCGATTATGGTCAAGGCTGTCTTCCAATACTGCCTCGCCAAGCTCCACGTTGCTCACGCGGCAGCCCATTTCTGCAAGCAGCCGCCTTACAGCCGCCACACAACGTGGGCACACCATGTTTTTAATGCGAATTGTCGTCATATTGGTCTTTAAAAGCAAAAAACCGCATCGGCTCCTTGTGGGAACCAATGCAGTTTAGGTTTGTGTTCTGTTTGGTTATCATAAAAATGTTTTCCTTTGAGTCGTTTCCCTATCTGTCTGCACAGATAAGGAAGATGGCGGGAATCTTCTTCAAGTCGGGCATAGAGTTCAAGGCACTGCGCCACTGTTTGATGGGCATGGTGCGTATGTATTCGTCCTCTCCACATGTGATGCCGGCCGCCACGCATAGCCGTGTGCCTGGATTGAGGGCAGAGATGACTGTCTCTATCATCTTGCGGTTGCGGTAGGGAGTCTCGATAAACATCTGTGTTTGGCCACTGGCTGCCGAAACGGCCTCCATGCGCCGCAAGGCTGCTGTGCGGTCATGTGTGTCGATTGGGAGATAGCCGTGAAAGGCAAAGTTCTGACCGTTGAAGCCGCTTGCCATCAACGACATTATTATGGAAGATGGGCCTACCAGCGGCACCACCTTCATTCCTTCACTTTGGGCAATGGCCACAACATCGGCACCGGGGTCGGCAACAGCAGGGCAGCCTGCCTCGGAAATTACGCCCATGTCCTCACCCTTGCGCAGGGGTTCCAGATATTGGCTAAAAATGGCCCGGTCGGCATGTTTGCCCATGGGGTAGAATGTGAGTTGGTCTATATCAATGGATTTATCCACCTGCTTGAGGAAACGGCGTGCCGTGCGCACCTCCTCCACGATGAAGTGACGTATTGGCATGATGACATCATGGTTATAGGAGGGAAGCACCTGTTCTACGGGCGTGTTGCCCAGTGTTACCGGTATAAGATATAGGGCCGCCATTTATTTCAGATTGCTCATGAAGAAATCGGTTATACGCTTAAACAGATGCTGACGTGTGTTGCCGCCATAGATGCTGTGGTTGCGGTTGGTATAGAGCTGCATTTCAAACTGCTTGTCAGCCTGCACCAACGCTTCGGTGTATTCATAGGTGTTGCGCACATGCACGTTGTCGTCTGCCAGTCCGTGGCAAATCAGCAGATTGCCATGAAGTTTGGAGACACGGGCTATGCAGTCGTCGTCGTAACCTGAATTTTCTTGAGGCGTGCGCATATACCGCTCTGTATATACAGTGTCGTAATAGCGCCAGCTTGTAGGAGGGGCTACCGCCACCCCGCATCTGAACACTCCCCTGCCTTCGCTCATGCTCATGATGGTATTGAAACCACCGAAGCTCCAGCCCCAAATGGCGATGCGCTCCTTGTCAACATAAGGCTGGTTGCCGAGCCAGATGGCGGCCTCGACCTGGTCGTGAGACTCAAGCTGTCCGAGGTGCAGATAGGTGCATTTCTCAAAGTCTGCACCGCGACCGCCAGTGCCGCGACCGTCAACAGTGACGCAGATAAAGCCCTGACTGCACAGATATGCCTCATAGGAGCCGCCTGCCCCGTTGGAACCTGCCCCCCAGGAGTCTTGCACCGATTGCGAACCAGGACCGGAATACTGATGCATTATGACGGGGTACTTCTTAGAGGGGTCAAAGTTGGCTGGTTTCATCATCCAGCCATTAAGCTCGATGCCATCAGCGGTCTTGAGCGTAAACATTTCCTTTACAGGCATGTTATACTTCGCTACACGTTCACGCAGTTTGGAATTGTCGATGAGGGTCTTGAGCACTTTGCCGGTGTTGTCGCGCAAGGTGGTGACCTGTGGGGTGGTCATGTTGGAATATACGTTGATGAAGTATTTCATCGAGGTGCTGAACGTTGCGGAGTTGCTGCCCAACTCTGTAGACAACTTGCGGGTCTTGCCTTTCAGGTCGGTGGCATAGACGGCAGTGCGCGTAGCGTTGCCGTCCTTGGCACTGTAGTAGAATGTTTGGGTCTTGGGCTCGTAGCCATAGAAATCGCCCACCTCACACGGTTGGTCGGTAATTTGCCTGAGCATCTGGCCTGTGGACGAATACCAGTAGAGCTGGCGCTGTCCGGACCTGTCGCTCTGTAGTACGAAGTTATCTCCGTAGAACTTCAGCTGCAGATAGGCTTCTTCTTTGATGTATCGTTCGTCTTTTTCGGAGAATATCTGTTTGCATACCGTTGAGCGCACATCACCCATATAGATGTTCATCTGGTTCTGATGACGGTTAAGGGTCACTATTGCCAGCCTGTCGGGTGTGTCGGTGAACTTGATGCGCGGAATGTAGCCATCGCTGTCGAGCGGCAATGCCATCTGGCGAGTCACGTGGCTCTTGATGTCGTACGAGAGTACATTGACCTTGGAGTTTCGTTGTCCAGCAATGGGATATTTGTAACTGTAGTCATGAGGATAATCAGCATTGCCTTTGTGTTCGGGCGCCAACCCCTTAAACATCTGCATCTCGTAGAGAGGCACTTGGCTCTCGTCAAAACGCACCCATGCCAGCATTTTGCTGTCAGCACTGAAATCAAAGATGCGGCTGCAGGCAAATTCCTCCTCATAGACCCAATCAGGGATGCCATTAAGCACATAGTTGAATTTTCCGTCAGTGGTTATCTGGCTCTCGCTGTTGTTGAACAGCAGCTTAACCAGAAAAAGGTTGTTGTCGCGCACAAAAGCAACCATATTGCCATCGGGCGAGAACAACGGTTCCTGCTGTGGGCCGTTCTTGGAGAGAGGCTCGAGCGTCTGGTTGTCAACCGAATAGATGTAGTACTCGGCTTTCTTTGAGCGACGGTAGATTTGCTGCGTTTTGGTCTGTATCAGGATGCGCTTTTCATCTGGCGACATGACATATCCGTCTATGCCACGCAGTTCTGCTCCGCGTGCCTTGGAAAGGTCGCAAATCACACCTGTCTCCGCCCCTGTTCGGAACGAATAACGCACAATCTTCTTACGGTCAGGACTGATGCGGGCAAAGTTTTCGCCGTCAGCCAACGGATGTACTCCATATAGCTGTTCAGCATAGAACGCACCACCTACGGCAGTCTTCAAATCAATGTCGACTCCTGCCAACGATGGCAGGCTTGTCACTACTGCATACACAATCGCAATAAAAATTTTTCTCATGTTTATATGTTATTTGTTTTATCTAAATCAAGTTGCACCTTTAAGAATTCTATTTCACAGAACACCTCTAAGATTAAACCCAAATCGGTCATTAGGTCGTAAATTACATCTTTTTAGTTGCTTCTTATTGCCTTTTGTTTTTTATAAGGCATCTGTTGCTTGTTTTTGGCTCAAAATAGCCCGCTATTATTCGCCAAACGACAATCAACATCTGCACTCCTAAAAAACAAAATCCAATAAGTCCCAACGACCGAATTGGCTTAAAATGCCTCGTATGTCACATTCTCCGGCTTCCACTTGTCCTTGGGCGTTTGCTCGCCCTTGGGATAGCCTATGACAATGGTGCAGAAAGGAATGATGTGTTCCGGCATATTCAGAAGTCCAGATATTGCATCGCAGCGTTTCTTGTCAGGATATGTGCCGGTCCACACTGCACCAAGCCCCATGGCATGTGCCTGCAAAAGAATGTTTTCCGTGGCAGCCGACACGTCTTGCGTCCAGAACATGCGCACTATATCCTCCTTCTCGTTTACCATGTTGCCACACACCACGATAGCCAGCGGGGCCTCTTTTGCCATGCCTGCATTGGGTGTCAGTTCGGCTATCTTGTCAAGTGTGTTTCTGTCTCTGATAACCACGAAATGCCATGGCTGGGTGTTGACGGCCGTAGGTGCGGCCATGCCAGCGTGCAGGAGTTTCTCTATCTTGGAATCCTCAACAGGCTTGTCAAGGTAAGACCTCACCGAGGTGCGTCCCATTATGCTGCCATAAACCACATCGGCAGAGTCCGCAACGGGTTTGCCCGCCGTCTCCCCACCAGACGACATTAGTCTTGCCGACACCACTACAAGAGCGACGGCCAATACTACATTCAACAATACTGAAGGTTTCATCATCTGTAACTGCTTTATTTTGATGTCTGACTTAATCTAAACAAAGTGCCCGTTGGACACACAAAACGGCAATAGGGGCGTGCCACCACAAACGACAACGCCACAAACACGGTCGCAATGGCAATGGCCACCCACGACGCTGACTGAAAGATGAAAGCGGAGAACGGTTCATAGTCCACCCATCCACTCCACACTCCACTCCATATAAGAAGCACCAAGAAGGCCCACAACACCTGCCGGAAAATGTCCAGACGTTGCACAGTGCGTCGCTTCATAGTAAACTTGTAGTTCACTGTTCTGCCTGCCAACTGCTGCAACGAGCCCAAGGGGCACACAAAAGTGCAGTAATGGTGCTTCTTGTCAAACAGCGGATAGACAAACGCTGTGAACAGCATGACCAATCCTATTGCAGAAGTCGTCAACACTATGCCATGAGCCGCATAACCTATCATGGAGGAATATGACAGAAAGGCACCGCACCACAGGCCAAGCACGCCCACGTTGAGTATCTGCTGGCATACGAGATACCACCTCTTTCTTACAAACAAAGGCAGTACTGCCGCCATCAACACAACAACAAGTCCAAGCATGTTCTTCAACGATGCGTCAAACGCCCCATAACGGTCTACGCTCGAACTGCCAGATGATTGCGCCAACTTGCGGTTGGCATAATCAATACCGCATTCCATGTTGCCGATGATAGCATTTGACGAATATGTCGCCCCAGACACTGCATCAACCTGCATCTGACGCGCCTCACCAAGCGTCTTGCCTTTCCACTTGTCCAACAAGACTGACGCTCTGCCAAAAAACTCCTTTGACTCGGCATTGTCCAGTGCCTTGACATTGACAATTCTATTGTTCTTGACGTAGATTTCAAGCGGCACCTTGCCAGCAAAGCCACTGATATCCGCTGCCAATTCTGTCGTGTTTACCACACAAGTGCCGTCTGCCATAATGCGGAGCGTGTCGGAGTCCGTTTTCCGAACTTCCTCCGCAACGCCGCCAAGACGATACCCCAACAGCTCTCCTTGACTTACCATTGCCAATGAGAACACTACCAACAGGCAGACCACAAGGGTTGCCACCCGTTGCATTATGCCTTTACTTCTCACCTTAAATTGTGCCTTGGAGTTTCTGTTCTTCTGATTTGTTGTCATTTATATGCAAAATTACAGATATTCGTTTACAACGGCAAACGAATAATCGCCGCTTTTTGTTTTTTTTGCCGCCCGTTACATTTTTTAGCTCAATTCGGTCGTTAGGACTTATTGACCGATTTGAGTTTAGCTCAATTTTCTTCCTACATCATGTTTCTGTCTGCTTTTTGCCCATTTTCGATGGGAAGAAGTTCCATATTCAACGCTGTACGTAAAAAAAACAGCCGAAAGAATGCCTAACGGCTCTTTCGGCTGTTTATCTTTTACGGACAGAATATACAGTTATGCCTCGTCCTCCTTATTGGCGGCAATGAGTTCGTCCTGTATGTTGGTCGGAACAAGCTCATAGCTTGCGAACTTCATCGTAAAGCTTGCGCGGCTACCAGTTATTGAGCTCAACGAAGTGGAATAGTTTGCCAACTCGGCCAATGGTACCTTGGCAGACAGACGCTGTATAGCTCCCTCCGATGACATACCCATGATGAGTCCCCTGCGACCTTGCAAGTCGCTCATCACATCGCCCATATAGTCGGCCGGCACAAGTATTTCAACATCATATATTGGCTCCAAAATCTTGGGCCCGGCCTCACGGAACGCTTGACTGAAAGCATTGCGCGCCGCAAGCATAAAGCTTATTTCGTTAGAATCAACAGGGTGCATCTTACCGTCATAGACAATCACACGCACATCGCGAGCATAGGAGCCAGTCAGAGGACCGCGCTCCATACGTTCGAGCACACCCTTCAGAATGGCCGGCATAAAGCGTGTGTCAATAGCACCGCCCACCACAGAGTTTATAAAAACCAGCTTGCCACCCCATTCGAGGTTAATTTCGTCAGTGCTGCGAGGAGTGATGCGATACTCCTGCCCACCAAAGCGATAGATGCTCGGAGCCGACATGCCCTCCGTGTATGGTTCTACAATCATGTGGACTTCACCAAACTGCCCTGCGCCACCCGACTGTTTCTTGTGGCGATAGTCCGCACGGGCGGCCTTGGTGATGGTCTCACGATAAGGTATGCGCTGAGGCATCAGCTCCACCTGAATCTTGTCGAGGTTTTCAAGACGCCATTTCAGTGTGCGAATATGGAACTCGCCCTGACCCTTTATCAGAGTCTGCCGCAATTCCTTGCTTTGCTCCACCACCCATGTCGGGTCTTCCTGCACCATGCGATATACGGCCGCCATCATCTTCTCATTGTCGCTTTCTGCAACAGGCTTGATGGCACGAATGTATTTCGGGTCTGGGAACTTGATAAAATCAAACTTGTTGTCGCAGTTCTTGTCGTTGAGCGTGTCACCCGTCTTGACATCTTTAAGTTTTACAGCACATCCGATATCACCAGCCTCCATCTTGTCTACTTTGAAGCGCTGGGCACCAGCACAAGCAAAGAGTTGTCCAAGACGTTCCTTGCCGCCACGATTGGCATTAGTAAGGTCCATGCCCTCCGTAACCGTACCGCTCATCACCTTGAAATACTGCACCTCACCGATATGGGGTTCCATGGCCGTCTTAAAGAAGAACAGGCTCACAGGACCATTGGCATCGGGTGCCACAGCCTCACCAGCTGTGTTTTCAACCGGTGGCATTTCATCAACAAACGGCACCACATTGCCCAAGAACTCCATCATACGGTTTACACCCATATCCTTGCCTGCACACACAAGGAACACAGGGTAGATGCCGCGCGCCACAAGACCCTTGCGGATTCCCTCGCGCATTTCGTCTTCGGTGAGCTCTTCGCTTTCGAAGAACTTCTCCATCAGGTTCTCATCATGTTCTGCAGCCGCTTCTACAAGTGCCTTGTGCATCTCAAATGCCTTGTGCATCTCACTCTCAGGGATATCCTCTATGACTGGCTTTCCGCCCTCCGGACCCCAAGAATATTTCTTCATCACAAGCACGTCGATAAACGAGTTGAATTCTGGCCCCTGATTAAGAGGGTACTGCACGGGCACAACTTTCGGACCAAATGTAGTGCGCAACTGTTCCATAATCACATCATAGTCGAAACGCTCGTCGTCTAACTGATTGAGCAGGAATATTACCGGTTTCTGGAGTTTTTCGGTATAGCGGAAATGGTTCTGTGTGCCCACTTCCACACCGCCCTGACCAAGCATTATAACCGTGGTGTCAGTAACATTGAGCGCGGTGAGAGCCGCACCGCAAAAGTCATCAGAACCCGGACAGTCTATGAAGTTCAGTTTCTTTCCATTATACTCGGTATGAAAAACAGTGGCGAAAACGCTATAGCCGTATTCCTGTTCTACGGGAAAATAGTCACTGGCCGTATTCTTGGCAGTTATGCGTCCGCGACGGCTGATAATGCCACTTTCGTATAATAATGACTCGGTAAGGGTTGTCTTACCCACACCGTCATTGCCCATCAGCGCAATGTTCTTGATTTCTTTTGTTTTGTAAGTTTTCATATCGATTATACTTAAAATAAAAATTCTTTTGCCTACAAATATATGCAAACTTTCTCTTACTACATGTTTTTTGGGTGGCAAAATCTGCTTTTTCAATAGCCCCGACTTGGAAATGTTGGCTTTTCATGTTACTTTTGTTACAAAAACAGGGGTTTACCATGACAAATCAAGGCATATACATACACGTTCCATTTTGCAAGAGCCGATGTATCTATTGTGATTTCTTCTCCACCACTTTCGGGGGCTCGATGCAGGACGATTTTGTCTCGGCCGTCAGTTGCGAAGCCAGCTACCGACAACATTATCTGGCACACACTGAGACCGGCTCTGTCTATATCGGGGGCGGCACCCCGTCAGCCCTCAGCGAACGCAACATCGGCAGGCTGCTCTACACTGTTCAAAACCTGTTTGACATAAGCCCCGATGCAGAAATAACCGTTGAGGTAAACCCCAATGATGTCAGACCAAGCCTTATAGAGACGATGAAGAGGAACGGAGTGAACAGAATCAGTATGGGAATACAGTCGTTTAATGACAACATGCTGAGATTTCTGCACCGCCGTCATAGTTCCCAAGAAGCAATAACGGCAATTGACTCCATTATCAGCGGTGGGATTGAAAACATAAGCATTGATTTAATCTACGGTCTGCCAGAACAAACTGTCAATGACTGGGACAGAGATCTCAACATCGCATTCAGTTTGCCCATAAGCCATCTTTCTGCCTATTCACTGATGTTTGAGGATGGCACACGACTTAGCCGTATGCGTGACGATGGCATCATAAAGGAAGCCGATGAGGAAATTAGTCTGCAGATGTTTGGAAATTTGATGCGCAAAGCCAAGGAGGAGTCTTTCGACCATTATGAAATTTCAAATTTTTCACTGCCAGGGAAACAAGCCCGACACAACACAGGCTATTGGACAGGCATGCATTATTTGGGTCTGGGGCCTGGAGCGCACTCCTACAACGGCATCTCTCGCCAACAGAACATCTGCGACCTTAAAGCGTATGTCAAAGCCTACGGTGACACCGCAATCGACCCCTCTGGCATAATGGAGACTGAAACTCTCTCTATGGCACAAAAAAAAGAGGAGGCGTTGCTGACCTCTCTCCGAACGGCACAAGGGCTTGACCTTCATGATTATGCCCTGCGCTTTGGCCAAAAGGCACTCAATGGGTTACTTGAGCGAGCAAAACCGTTCATTAATGACGGCAGATTGCTACCACTCAACCGTCACAACAGTAGTTTTGCAGATGCTGGTCCAACGGGAGAACCAAGCCCCAAGGCACATTCCGACACAACCGCCAACAATTATCTTGCCCTTTCCACAAAAGGGATTTTCGTGTCAGACTATATCATTACCTCGCTGTTTGAATAGAGCGACATATTTTTCCGTTCAGTCAAAACCGAGCCTGACCACACGTTTGCTGATATAGTGCACCGGATACCACGAAACGAGGAAAGAAGCTGCGATTACCGTAACAAGCACCACAAGCACATCGACAGGATCAACCTGCACTGGGTAGGCATCAACGATAAAGGCACCGACTTTGTCTCCGAGTTTCAAGATGCCAAACTGCTGCTGTGCCAGACAAAGCGCCAATCCCACCGCAATGCCCAAAAAGGCTCCGGTCAAGCTTATCATACGCCCCTCAAGCAAGAAGATGCTGCGAATCTGCTTGTCGGTCGCCCCAAGGTTGCGCAATGTGTTCACATCTTGCTTCTTGTCAATGACAAGCATACTCAGAGAACCTACAATATTCATGCAGGCAATGAATAGTATAAATGTAAGAAAAATATAGGCCACATACTTCTCCACCTTCATAATACGAAACACGTCCTCTTGCTGCTCATAGCGGTCTGCCACCTTAAACTTTGCGCCGAGTGCAGCTTGTATCATGTCTTTGGCCTTGGCAACCGTATAACCGTCTGCCACCTTTATCTCCAGAGCGGATATACGTCCCTCCTTGTCAAACATGCGTTGGGCAAACCCTAACGAACACAACAAATAGTCTTGGTCGTATTTCTTCTGCCCTACAGAAAACACCACTCCAGGTGAATTAAGTTCGTCCATGTTGAAATTCTCGTCGGGCGACAAAAGGTTGACACGAGCTCCTTTTGCCGGTGTATATATCTGAAGGGGGTCTATATAATGGGAGTCCATTCCAAGACTGACAGCCAGGCGCATTCCAGGCACGCCATATTCCATCACATCGGCATGCAGCTTGAAATATCCCTGACCGTAAAGGATGTGGGCAATGTTAGTGGTGTTTATGAAATTGTCGTCAACACCTTTCAGAACAACCATAGCCTGCCGACCGTTATACATGGCAAGCGCCCGGTCTTCCAATGTGGCAGATGCCGCCTTCACGCATGGCAGCTTTCGCACATGAGCCAACGACGCCTCACTGTCAGAGAACGTCTTCCCCTCCACAGGCATCACCTTAAGTTCGGGGTCAAGGGCAGTGAACAACGAGGCCACCAAAGAGTGAAAGCCGTTAAATACCGACAGTGTGCACACCAACGCCATTGTGGCCACGGCCACCCCCAACACAGAAATGAGGGATATGACATTGATTGCATGGTGGCTCTTTTTGGCAAACAAATATCTGCGGGCAATGTAGAAAGGAAACGACATCTATACAACAACCTTTACATTAAGTCATGACAATAGCCGTTGGTCACTTTTTAAGAAGCTCGTCAATATGGCTCATATAATCTATCGTGTCGTCTACGAAGAAGCGGAGTTCTGGAATAATTCTCAGTTGGTGGCGCAGACGACAACCAAGATCATAGCGCACCGTGCGCAAGTTTGCGGTTATGTTGCCGACTATCTCCTCGCCCTTTTCTGACGGAAAGATGCTGAGATAGACATTACAATAGCTGAGATCCGGCGACACACGGCAACCGCTGACAGTAACCATAACCCCCTGCATGGCCTTAGCCTGAAGCAGAAACATTTCGCCCAACTCCTTCTGGATAAGACGGGCGATTTTCAGTTGTCTTGTAGAATCCATTGTTAGCTTGAATGATATGATTTGTTAATGACTTTTACGGTTTCGCATTGCAACGTAAGCTGTACTGCTCATACCGCAGGAGTGAGTCTCTCAGCACAGCCGGCTGCCGGGCTTAACCTCTTTTGCGGTGGTGGCAAGACTGATGTTGCCGTCCCAGTTCTCTGCACTTAGAATCATGCCCTCACTGACCAACCCGTTCTTAAACTCACGCGGTGCAAGATTGGCGACAAAAAGCACTTGCTTGCCAACGAGTTGTTCCGGCTCATACCATTGGGCTATACCACTAATAATTGTGCGGTTTTCAAGTCCGTCAGCAATGGTGAACTTAAGAAGTTTTTTCATCTTAGGCACACGTTCGCACGCCAACACAGTTCCCACACGGATGTCGACTTTCTGGAAATCATCAAAAGAGACCGTTTCTTTTATAGGAGCAGTTTGGTATTCTGCCTCCATGTTTGTCTTAATGGTGTTTTGCAGTTTTTCCATCTGCGCCTGAATAACCTCATCCTCAATCTTACTGAACAGCAGAGAGGGCTTGGGCAGCTTTCTGCCTGTAGGCAGCAACTCTGTCGAACCAAGCTGCTCCCAGTTAAATTGCTCCATGCCTATCATGTTGCGAAGCCTCTTGCTGCTGAAAGGCAGGAATGGCTCAAACGCTATCGCCAAATTCGCAGTGAGTTGCAAAGATATATATATAATGGTCTTGACGCGCTCAGGATCTGTCTTGATGAGTTTCCAAGGTTCGGAATCTGCAATGTATTTGTTACCTATTCGAGCGAGATTCATGGCCTCTTTTTGTGCATCGCGGAACTTGAAGTTCTCCAAGAGTTCTTCAAGTCTCATCTTTATTCCTGCAAACTCACCGAATGTGGCACTGTCGAAGTCTGTCAGCTCTCCACATTCAGGCACAACGCCATCATAGTATTTCTGGGTAAGCTGAAGGGCTCTGTTCACAAAGTTACCGTAGACTGCAACCAACTCATTGTTGCATCTGGCCTGATAGTCTGCCCATGTAAAGTCGTTGTCCTTGGTCTCTGGGGCATTGGCTGTCAGCACATAGCGGAGTTCGTCCTGTCGTCCGGGTATCTCCTGAAGATATTCATGAAGCCAAACAGCATAATTTTTGGATGTTGAAATCTTGTTGCCCTCAAGGTTGAGAAATTCGTTGCTGGGCACATTGTCAGGCAGTATGTAGTCACCGTGAGCCTTCAGCATTGCGGGGAACACAATGCAGTGGAACACTATGTTGTCTTTGCCGATAAAGTGAACAAGTCGAGTATCCGGATCCTTCCACCATGTTTCCCAAGAGCCAAGTTCCGGGTGGGCGTCACAGAGTTCCTTGGTGTTAGAGATATAGCCTATCGGGGCGTCAAACCACACATACAGCACCTTGCCCTCAGCACCTTCCACCGGCACTGGTATGCCCCAGTCGAGGTCTCTGGTCACTGCCCGCGGATGCAAGCCACTGTCGAGCCAGCTCTTGCACTGTCCATACACATTGGGGCGCCATTCCTTGTGCTCATCCAATATCCAGTGTTCCAACCAGTTCTGATATTGGTCGAGCGGCAAATACCAATGCTTGGTAGCCTTGCGCACCAAGGGGTTGCCCGTTTCTGCATTGTATGGGTTGATTAGTTCTTCTGGCGAAAGCGTAGCACCACACTTCTCACACTGGTCACCATAGGCATCAGCGGCATGACAACGCGGACACTCACCGCGGATATTGCGGTCTGTCAGAAAATGCTGGGTCTGTTCATCATAGAACTGTTCTGACACTTTTTCCACGAACTTGCCTTCGTCATAAAGCTTACGGAAGAAGTCGCTCGCCAATTTGTGATGGGTAGCACTTGTCGTGCGACTGTATATGTCGAACGATATGCCAAACTTTTCAAAAGAGTCCTTAATCAGTGTGTGATAACGGTCCACCACCTGCTGAACACTGATGCCCTCCTTGCGGGCACGTATAGTTACAGGAACACCATGCTCATCGCTTCCACCGATAAAAAGTACAGGCCTGCCCTTGAGGCGCAAATAGCGTACATAGATGTCGGCTGGCACATACACTCCTGCCAGATGACCAATGTGTACAGGGCCGTTGGCATAAGGCAGTGCCGAAGTCACTGTAGTTCTTTTGAATTGCTTGTTCATTGAAATAATACGTATATTGTTTTATGATGTGCAAAATTACTAAAAGCATTTCATTTTTCAAACACTGACCTGATGAAATACGGTGTTGCACAACCGAATGAGAACATTTTTCCCGTCTGACAATGTGTGGTTTTTCACTTTTTAGCACTACCTTTGCCCAACTTATGAAACGACGTAATCATACTTTCGACTTTTTGTGTGGTCTATGCATCATTCGCATGGTGATGCTGCACGCCTTTCAATTTACGGGATTCAATCGGGAATATTGGTGGAAAGAGGTAATGGGCTGGAGCTTCTACCTGATGTGCTTCTTCTTTTTCAAGGCCGGTTATTTCAACCGTTCGGTAGGAGGCCCCACACTTCCATACATCAAAGACCGCACCAGACGACTGCTGGTGCCATATATCACCTGCGGCATGATTGGGGTGGCGCTCTTTTGGTTTTTTATGCCGTTGCTCGACAGCAAGTTTTCCACCAACCCCATAAAGTTTCTGTGGGTTCACATCTGGAGGGTCAGCGACTTCTACGGCAATGCACCGATGTGGTTTCTTCTCTCGTTCTACGTTACTTACATTTTTGTACATTTCATCGAGAAAAACAAGTATCTCAGGCTCACCACAATCTCATTTCCTCTGATAGGATATGTGCTCTACACTTGGGGCAATCCGCTATGGCTCAACCTCAACAATGTGTTCATGGGTGTGTTTTTCTTTTACTTAGGTCACTACTGGCATCTGCTTGTTGCACGTCTCGGACGCAGGCGCATGCTTATCCTCTCGGCCACTCTTGTTGCCATGTTTGCCATCGGAAACACCCTATGGCACGGGGTTTACACCATGCACTCCAACGACTTCACAGGCAATCCGTGGGGCGCCGTATTCAATACCATACTCATAGTGTGCGGGCTGTCTGGCCTGCTCATCTCACTTCAGATGCCGCGCATTCCATTTGTTAACTTCATCGGAGAGCATTCAATGGTTTACTTCGTGCTACATTTCCCCATCTTATTTTTTGTCAAAAACCTCAACCTCTATTACGGCCACTCAATGGTAGGACGCATCAACGATGTAATTCTATCGATGATATTGGTGTTTGGCATCTGTTCATGGCTTGTGCCTTACTTCGAAAGAGTGCCGTGGCTCAGCGGCCGATGGAAGAAAAAGCAAGCGAAAGTGCCACAACCGACCACTCCAGACTCCACAAATTAGCATCATAACAATCATGAACAACAACCGGATTATCTTTGCCGACTATATACGCGTCACAGCGTGCTTCCTTGTTATGCTGGTGCATTCCAGCGAAGGCTTTTACGCCGCCAACGCATCCGGGCTTGCAGGCAACGTGTCAATGGTAGCCAACGAGGCTAACCGTTTCTGGGTCTCATTCTACGATGGCTTTCTCGGCCGCATCAGCGTGCCGCTGTTTATGATAGTGAGCGCATTTTTGCTTGTGCCCCTCAAATCCGGTGTCAGCATGGGTGCATTCTACAAGAAACGCGCAATGCGCATCTTGCCACCAATGGTAGCCTTCATGCTGCTATATGTCTTTCTTCCACCGCTTTGGGGCCAGATGTCATGGGAGCAAGCAGCCAACGACCTTAAAGCGCTGCCATTTAATTTCCCTTCAATGGCAGGCCACCTGTGGTTTATGTATCCGCTTATCTCGCTTTACCTGATTATGCCTGTCATCTCACCATGGTTAGAGAAAGCTGCGCCAAAAGAAGAACGCATCTTCATCGGGATTTTCGCCATTTCCACCACTGTGCCATGGCTGGTGCGTTTCGTCAGCACTGACCTCTGGGGCTGGTGCTTTTGGAATCCCTACTTCGGCATGTTATACTATTGCTCCGGATATATCGGATATCTGGTGATTGCCCACTACATACGCACACACCTTGATTGGAGCCAAACCCGACGCATGGCAATAGGCTTGCTGTGCTTCATCATCGGCGGAGCTTTCACTGCATGGTCTTTCTGGATAAAGGCTGTACCCCAACATACCATTGAGTCTACCATGATAGAATGGTCATGGGAATTCTGCACTCCAAACGTGTTGCTGACCACGTTCGGTGCGTTTCTGATGTTCACATGCATCAAACAAACTAAAGCACCAAGAATTGTCACTGACATTTCAAAATTGACTTTCGGCATGTATCTGATGCACATGTTCTTCTTGAGCAACATTTCTGCATTTTTCATCAATGGCAACCAAGCCGAACCACTAATTCCCGTGTGGCTTGCAATACCATGCACGGCGATACTGAGCTACCTTTGCTGTGCCGCAACAGCAAAGGTCATTTCTTTCATACCTGGCAGCAAATGGCTGATAGGTTAGAGCATGACTCTTGGGTGACGCAATGACAATGTCCAGGAAACAGGGCATAAGCGGCTTTGCGTAGTAGCAAGGAAAGGGTCGTGGCAGGTGGCAGGACGTTGGATACGCATTTGGCACTTAGGGATGTGAGAAAAAACAACTTGCTTGGCTACAGAAGTCTTCACAGAAATATAAGGAGTTACTGCCAGAACATCTAATTGGGTTTGAAATTACAAACCTTAAGAGATCTCTTGCCGTTTATCGTAGAGAAAAGTCAACGTCATCTGCAAATGGGGATATGCAACACGCAGGAATTTGTCACACCAGAATGACAAAACCTGGGTATTGACAGACTACCAGCTTTGGTTAGTTGTGCCAAATCTATCAAGGCAATGTATTTTTCTCTTGTTATTTCTGGGGGAGGCTGTCCGAAAACCTATTAGGATAGCGAACAGCTAATTTGGGTAAAC
>OJNH01000690.1_pt1 | contig 29066 bp, 23 predicted proteins | sample 1597361 | NCBI WGS metagenome assembly OJNH01 (sample SAMEA2452136, study PRJEB22498) | human gut metagenome | biome: human feces; feature: human gut; material: feces | place: Australia | collected 2012
CCAAAGTAGGGTGAATTTCTGAAATATTTTGTATCTTAGCCATATCTTAGTCGGGATATTTCCCCCGTTTTGGCTGCCAAACCTTATTTTCGGGGGAATACCTAAAGATACAAAAAAGCCAACTAATTCGCAACACTTTGTGTATAAATTAGTTGGCTTATTTTATACTATTTACTGAATGTCCCTGCAATTGAACTTTTGAGCATTCAAACCCTCCAAAATCTAAAAGATAAAAAATAATGACGGTTAAAAAAGTAAAGGTAGTGTTTCACTGAGTGCGTCTGAGGTAAGTCTACCTTAGGAGTGATGATGCAAAGTTAATAGACAATTTTGAATTGCATATCAAAAACAGTAATTTTGTAATATTGCCTGACAAAGAAACAGGCTCTACTGAGAAACAGCCTGTCAGCAACATAGCTACACCTTCACTTTATAACGAAAGTCATTATAGCATCTGGAATTACCTCTTCACAACTTTTCCAACGAAGTTACCACTTTTGACTATATAGATACCGCCTTTTTCGGGTATCTCGCTAAAACGCCTGCCCGAAAGATCATATACTACAATCTCGCTATCAGAAGACATGTCTTTTTGAACCGTAATCACTGAGTTTTCCTTCAAGTACACCTCCTTATAAGGAGACCAATCCGAGGTTGCCTCGTCTTTCATGGCCTTAACTCTGAATTTGTAGCCTTCAGTCTTAAGGTCAGTAAAAGTGTAGAATTTCTCTGTAATCCCACTAACCCTAACACAATGAAGAGGATTAAGAATGGAGTCTATCAATGAAGAATTCGGACGAAGCTCTAATGCCTCCACGGTAAACGAATCAACCTCCTCGCTAATCTTCCATTCAGCAGTAAACCCTCCGGATACCACATGTGTTGCTTCACCGAGCATAGGGACAGGAACATGGATTCCTCCCATGAAATCAAACGAAATCAAACCGTTGTTTTCTCTTATCCTGCTAATAGGCTTATGAAGGTAATAGCTACCGTCTAAATTAGGATTGAACAACTTACCTCCCACAGTCTTATGAGATATGTCCGTCAATTCGGAAATGCCTGATGTCCCAGGAAACAAATGACCAGCAGCGATGGAGACCGAGGAAAAAGAGAAACTGCGGTTAGCCGGAACAAAACACACTCTTTGATGATCAGGATAAATATTTATCTCGTTCCGTTCCCATGCCCTCTCCGAATAATCCACATGTGTTACCAACATACCATGTCCCGCAGAATATTGCCGGAGATAGGAATGCCACCCCCTAGCCTGTCGGTTCTCAAGGATAAAATATTCGTCTTTAAAATTGGGGTTACGAACCAAATAGGCTGTAGGAGAATCTCCTATATAAGGCATATCCAAAATGCGGCACGTATCTTCAAGTTCAATCACATCAAGCCACCCCAAGCACCAGCGTTCATAAGCTGAATATCCGCAAGGAACCTCACCGATAGCCATCGGGCCGGAATAATTTCCCGCAGCCATTATATCCCAATATTCCATACCTATGGAGTTTCTTCCTCCAGTGTCATATAGGTCTGGCAATCCGAGCGTATGGCTAAACTCATGACAGATTGTCCCTATACCATTGAGGATATCACCATTATTGTAGGCCAACTCACTGCTACAGGCGTAAACGTTGATTCGTGTTTGGTCCAATACTAAGAAATTGTTGTTACCCAATATTGACTTGTGCGGCCAAATTGTATTGGAGGGCGCACCCGAGGATTCACTATAGCCCGCATAAATGATGAAGACTTGTTCCGCCTCGCCGTCACCGTTCCAGTCATAATCAGAGAAATCCACCTCGGAGTCTGCCAAACGACAGGCTTCAATAACCATTTCATGTGCTTTGCGATCATTCCCGTAAATGGGGTCATTCTTCCCGTAATAGGCGTAGTTTCTCTCCAATGTTACAGGGCCGATAACGTCAAAGGATATATCGAGCATACCATAACTTTGATCCAGAAAATAATCACGAACCGAACCTATATGTCCGTTTTCCGTATATCCATCCTCGTTCGCCATATCATGGAATACCTTATTGGTATGCTTGTCCAGCATTCTCAAGTCAGCGAAATTCACCAGAATGATGAGTCCTTTCTTCTTTCCCGAATAAAGCGTTTTTACCGCCGTACGGTCAGCCCTGATCTTCGGGATTACAATTTGCTGAGTGGGGCGACGGGCAGCTATCATTGTTCTTATCATCCGCCAGGCCTCCGGTGAATTGTTCGAACAGAAATCTTTTTCACGCCGGGAACGTCCTTCTACACTATGAGCCAGCAGATTCGATTTAGTCAAACTACCCTCATAAGATTGAGCATAATAGAATGTATTGTCCTCATCCCTGACAAGAGGAACGCTATCTGAAGACAGATAATAATGAAAGTGTTCATCTCCGCACAATATGACCTGAAGAGACGTGCCATCTTTCTGAATCACTGTAAAAGGTATACTTCGGGACGGCACACTCCACACTGACATACAGACAGAAAAAAACAAGAGGACAGATGAAAGAAATGTCTTCATAAACTAAACATCATTAATAAAAAAAAGCCCGGATGACAATCAGATGAAAGTCACCCGGGCATTCATTACTGTTTATTTATCGTTTAACTCCAAATATTCTGGCCTTCACGGACTTCAATATTGAAGAAGGGGACGCAGATTTCGTTGACGATATAGAATTTACATCTACAAAACTTAATATGTGATAGTCTGTTATACTAAAAAGCATAACATAGGTAGACTTATCCGGAGTAATATACACATATACACCAGATTCCTCTAACACAAATTCGTAACCAGCATCGTTAACGTACGAAAGAAGGTCATCCATCTTAACGGAAGAATTCTTATAGAATGCATCGGCTTCCATAAGACCTGTAGTAGGTGACGTGAAGTAATACTGAATCTCTTCCTCCGCACCACCGTTTCCGTAATAGGCTATTCCGTATGTTCCATCATCTTCGGCTATGGCTTTTCCAGGCTCACCATAAAACATTTCGAAATCGTTCATATGGGATTGCACCGAAGATACCGAACTACCCCAAACCCTATAAGGTTCTTTCACAGTCAATGTCGATCCCCCAGGCTGCTGACTGTTTTCTGTCTCCTGACGCCAACTCGCCAACTCCTGTTCGCTATCACAGAAAATACTCTTTGGAGCTGTATCATATCCAGTGAAATACAGACCTGTGTAATAACTCTTGCCGTCTTCCAATCGAGCAGTTCCAGTATTAGATTTGTAATATGTCCATCGTCCTGTTCCCGCATCCGCAGCCTCAATAAAATTTAACTTCCAGTCTATTGAAGGCTCCAAAACATAAGTTACAAGGCGACTTTCAGGCGTTTTATAAGGCTCTATAGAGCTGCGCACCACGGTATAATCAGATGTTACATATTCCTCGTAATAGAATCTGTCTTCCCTGCTCAATGACGGATCAAGCTTATAGGCATCTATCACATTTTGGGTTGAAAAACCAAGATATTCATGAGTGGTCTCAGTAAAATTATAATATTCTGAATATACCAATGAACCTATAGCCAAAGGGGTCACGTTTAAATCAAGGTTGGCATTGACATGAACGCCTTGGCTGGTGACAACTCCAAGAGCATTTCCTCTTGTCAGTCTATTTGAAAGTTGCGCAATCTGCAGTGTCCGGATATTATCAATACCCTGACATTCCCAAGTCTCAAATAGGAAATTATTATTGTTATCGGGATCCATCAAAGACTGCACAGTTATGATAGTATACTCTCCCTGCTTAAGGTTGAATGACTGATTGATGATACCCAAAGCAAAGGCCGTTGAAAACTGTCTGTCTACCAGATTCCCCTCATTATCGTACACGAAAGTCGTGACACCGACACAAGCTGTCTTATCTTGTAAAAAGGTTTTAATGATGTCATCCACCATCCCGAAGGTTTCATACATTCCTCTGGTGCTGACATTATAGTTCACGGTAAATTCTGATATGAAATCCTCTTTGACAATCTCAATGTCATCATTGCTGCAGGATGCTGACAGTAATGAAACGAAGGTCAATAATAAATATAAATATTTTTTCATAATTTTATTTTTTAGAATCTGCCAATATTAAACATATAGGAAACTGAAATCTCACAAGAGTTCATCTTGCAAGGAAAATTTCCTGCAAGGTCACTGGTTCCGATGTAGTAACGGAAATTCAAATCTAAACCTGAACCCGGGATTGTGTAGCCTAATCCAACAAGAGGACGAATATCCATTCCCTTCAGTGTACTTTCTTCTGTATCCAAATTGTAAGTCACACTGGCCAGCTCCGGATTGGGGTTATACAACGTGAGACTTTGGGGACTGCGTGCCATCGTACCCGCAAATGACGCTCCAAGTTCCACATAGAACGAATTCATCGTCGAAAACTTCGCAAAAGGATAGACCTGGAAATAAACCGGTACTTCAAAATAATCGAGTGTGAGCTTCGCATTCTCTTCACCGGCCTCGTTGACGGCAAGCGTTTGGACAGAGTTGCGCTTATACTTCAATTCTAAGCCTATACCGCAATAGCCTGTTCCGCCTATTGAGTTTTCGGAAGCCTTTCCGAAACGGAACTTCATGGCCAAACCTCCGGAAAAGTCCGTACCGAACTTGTCATAGAGCTTTCCCTCATTCGGATCGGACATTGTGGTAAACGTTGCGCCAACCTTCGGGCCAAGGAAGAACGCATTGTTCTTCGTCTTCACTAATACTAAGGCTTCATCTTCGCCATCGTCACTTTGGGCACAGATTGGCAGAGCAATCAATAATGCCATCAATGAAAATAAAATTTTTCTCATACTTTTTTATTTTGGGTTAGACAATAAAAAACTTGTTAATGTACGCCCTGGTATTTGCACTCGCCGATTTTCTTTCCACAAGTAGGGCAAACTGCCTCCTGAACGGTTTTCTTCTCACTTTGCTGCGGCTTAGGATGATTTCCTCTATATGGACAAGCAGTCTTGTCTTTACCGCAAGTGGCACACAATTCTCTTTTCACAAACGAATAAGACAATTCACACTCATACAGCTTCAACGAAGCTGCCGAAACAGTAACCGAATAAATTGCCTGTGATGTAGCTGAGGGACGAGCATCAAAAGAATAGCTTTCACCTACGTTCGTCACCTTCAGAGGAGTGCCGTCACCGTCCTTTACCAAAACTGTTATTGCTTGGGAGGACCATGTATGTGGCACCTCCAGACGGAAGTTACATTTCACCGTATTCCCGGCATAAAACTTAATGGCATCCGAAGCAAATGACACATTGAACGACGTTCCTTCAATATATTTTAGGATACCGTATTTCCCGGCGAGTTCTACTATAGCATAACCATCCGAGAAGGATGTAGCCGAAGTGAATTGAGGAGGTAACAGCGTTCCTTCCTCTGTGGCGAAACCGTATAAACCGTTCTCTAAATTGGGCGACAACCCTTTCTCACCTTTGTAGCCATAGTCGGTGAAGGGAATCTCCTTGCCACGTCCCGTTATTTCAGAATAGCAATAAAGGTAGTCTTTTCTAGTATTCCTTATTTTTGAGGCTTTTTTCAAAGGTTCCTTAGTAGAAGTGTCATAAATATAGAACTTACCTTCTTTCTCTCCATATTCATCGTAAACGTAAGCCTTCCCTTTATAGACGTTGGTACATCCTCCAATGGCAACCCCGACTCCGTTTCCTCCATAAAGGAATCTGGCCTCATCTCCCTCTTTGTTGATCAACACATACTTACTTTTCTCTTTCGACAGAACTGCTGCGTAACCTTCTGTAAAAGGTTTGATGCGCTTATATTTTCCGTCAAATCCCACTACCGCATTGCCAAAGCAATCCACATAACCCAGCATTCCTTTATCATCAGCAACCGAGAGAAGACCGTCCGAAAAAAACTTCTGTCCATTCAGGGTATAATACTTCTTGGAAAATGGGAAATAACGTCCGTCGTCTGACAAACAACCAGATATGCGTTCACCATGACCGTCCATATAGGTCAGAAGAGCATAATGCTCATAAAACTGCCCCATCAAGTCATTTTCAACCGTTGCCACAATGCTTCCATCAGACCTGATGAGACCGATTTTCCCGTTCTTGACAACCCGAAACAAGTCTTTCCCAACAGGCTCCACCTTGGAGTAGTCTGTCGGTGGCATCTGCCACACGGCTGTTTGTGCGTAGGCAACTGTCACACACGAAAAAATAATGTAAAAGAAAAAAAATCTCTTCATTTTAAAACAAAACAAATCATTCATATATATTTACGATTGGATATATCTTAATTTTTCACTTCACTACTTACAAGACAAAAGACATAGAAAGTGATGCTATTTCTTTTCCTCAGAAATCTTTTTCCGGATATTCTCTTTTAGATTGGCAATCTTTCTTTTTATTGTATCGACTTTCTCTGTTGCGGTTTCTTGTGCGGTTATCTTTATCTTACTATCCTCAACTATTGTTTTATATCCAGTTATTTCTCTTTTACTTTCCACAAATAAATCGTATATAGCTTTTACCTCATTTTTATATCTTTCATCACAAGAGTCAGCAAGCACCCTGATTTTCCTTCTAATTTGGTTATGCAACTTAAGCTTATATTCCTTTATATCATTCATCTCCTCCTGATTACGAAAAATCTTCGTTACCACCATGGAATCCAAACCCATTAAAATAGAATCTATACTTAATTCAATTATTGTACCCTCATGTTCTACTATAGGCTGAGACGAACTTGCCTCTATGCTACAAAATGTAGTATCATTTTTCAGTTCAACGCTATCTTCCTTTATTTCATTATTATCATATTCATCATGGATGATGATTTCAGATGATGACGGTTCTTCATTCTTTTTTACAGACAAAACTGTTCCATCTTTTTTCTCACGCATTAAAATACCAGAAAGCCACTTACTGTCATTCATAATCTTTACCGAAAGCGTAGTAATCACTGCTATCACCACTAAGATGGCTGCTACCAATCCACTAATTACTGCCACCCAACGCCAATCATTCATACCGGAATTTTTCCCCATTTCTATAATGGCTAGTGTATGATTGTCATGATACCCACCATGAGCATTACCAAGGCTGTCAATTTCTGATGACAGATTTTGCACAATGGCCTCACAAGAATTCTTCGCTGTAAGTCTTTGAAGCAGAATCTTGTGGGGCATACTTCCCCAAACGCCATCTGTACAGAGAACGAAACGGTCTCCTTTACGATAAGGAATTTCCGTAATTTCAGGTATATTGTTACTAACTTCTCCCAAACCTCTGGATATTATGTTGGATTGCGGTGAAATACGTGCCTGTTCCTCTGTGAGAGCCTTTTTGCGTACAAGCTCACCCACCAACGAATGATCTTGTGTTTTGAAAGCCATACGGCTACCAGAAAAACGATAGCAGCGACTATCACCCACATGCGCCACAATGGCAGAACGTTCATTGATAAGAATGGCTACCACGGTAGCCCCCATGCCTACAAGCGCTGGTATCTCGTCCATCTTTCTCGAAAGAGCCTCTTGAGCTCTTCCGAAAGCCACTTTCAAGGCTTGCTGACGTGGTGTCTGCTTATTACAGTCCATAACAGCTTGTGCTATCTCATACTTAGCTATATAAGAAGCCGTCTTACCACCCGGACCGCCTCCCATGCCGTCACACAATACCAACAAAAAGCCCAATGGGGTATCCAGATAAGCCCAATCATCTTGATTCTCTGCTCTTCCACCTTGAAGAGATTCGGCGAAACCATGGAGCAACAATATATTTGATTTAATCGGAAACATATATCCTTAAGGTCATCTATTCTTAATTCATAATTCCTTTTTAATGTGTCTTTTCAACACCAACCTGTTCATTCGTTTACTAAGACCTGCATTTTAAACCTGCAAGTCAGACTAAAAAAACAACGTTTCGCTCAGTCAATCAGACTCAAAGCAAATAAAGCCCAAAACAGCACGAATACCAAATTCAGACAGAAAATCACGATCCCCCATATAGCCCAATTAGATTGAGCTGTTTGGAACTCAGCAGTAGAACTCCACCGCTTGTTTTGCCAAGACCACCTGCTTCCATAAAAACCAAAGATGATATTGGGTATGGGATAAAGCCAACCGAAAAATAGACTGACCAATATAGCCCAACCACAACCATTGAAAAAGCCCCATATAGGGTAAATGCCAAATGCTCCCCAATTCCATTTTGATGTGTCAGGAGCGGAGTTCATGACTTCCTTGGCAGGAAAAGATTCCACAATAGTACCTCCGTGCCTCATAGGCACGGAGGTAGGAGGAAAATATGCGTCTATCTGATTCCAACTGAGCTGGTATTTTCCTGCAAGCATAATGGAGTCGCCTCTATGGATAGGTACGGCACGGTGATGCACACGTACATTGTTGACCAACGTCCCGTTGGAGCTGACATCCCTGAACATCAACTGGTCGCCATCATAATAAATGGTGGCATGATGGCCGCTGGCATATCGGCAATTGGGATCCAGATATATGTCGCACTGATTGGCACGTCCAATCGTGATTTCTCGTATGTTCATAGTTTATTCTTGTTTCACTGTAACTGGAATAGCCCTTTTATTTTGAGCGTCGTACAAGGCAAATATTCCTCTTCCGTTTACCTCGTATTCCACTTTTGTCGTAAAATTTTTACTGGTCTCTATAGATCGTGCTCGATATGATGAGTTTACCAAATCCTTGTAACTAAAGCCATAAACGACACCATTTTTCTTCCTAGTCTCAGACTTGCGCACCTTCACGAGCTGGAACTGCTCCACGTTAGGGTGCGTTCCGATTCGATATTCTACGCTGATTACCGTTGGTTTGTCAGCAATCTTTCTTAAAGTAACCTTATTGTTCAAACTATCCAAAAGCAAGTTATCATCATTTTCCTTAATCTTCACGAACACCACGGGAATACGGTTAACCAAAACCTCACCTTCTTTAAGAAGAACATCAAATTTGGGAGCGTAAGCTTCGTTTGGTTCTTTGCAAATCGCCTCAATCTCAGAAATTTTCACCATTTGGGGAGACTTTCCCTGCTCCCAAATTGAAATATAATTCTCAGAGTCCTTTGCCTCTGAGTAGTTTTGTTCTATTATAATGCCCCGCAGAGAAACATTACCTTTCCGTCTAATCACATCAAGAAGTTCGCTTTGAGCAAAAATGTCTTGCGATGGATTAATGCCATAATAAGTATATTTCTTCACATCTTTAAAGTTTACCGTCTCTATACGACCGTTATCCTGATAAAGACTCAACGTAGTGGCTGTTTCACCCGCATATTGACCATTTACTTCTCTGCCATTGTTGAGGTAGTATTTACGGTTTATACCAGACAGGGCGTTCTTGGGACGCTTCTCACTTTCTATGGCGATGATGTCATCCCACGTCACATGGTAACTGTCAGGAGTTAGTTGCAGAAACTTGATGGTAGCACCGCTCTCCAACACTCTCACGCCATTGAAGACACGCCCGTAATCCTTGATTCGTTCCTCAAAGGTGAGTTTCTGAGAAACATAAACAACGGAGTCTTCAAATGAACCCGTAGTAACATCACTAAGTAACAACTGCTTGGAATCTCCCGATAAATCGTATGCTTCGTTCTCCTCAGCCCATTTTTTCCACTCTTCTGTAAGATCAGCCTCTTTTACAGACCTATCCTTCAGTCTCACACGATCATCAGTCAAATAGATAATAGCATTGTCAGTTCTAACAACCATGCTGCCATCAGCTTCTTGTTTCTCCACATAACCGTTAAGTACAGATCCATTCTTCAGACGTACCCTCTGCACGACCACGGCATTTACTGCCTGACTAAAAATAAGGATAAAAGCAAATATAGACAATATCTTTTTCATACCTTCATTCTTTTTAATTGTTACGTGCTTTATTTTTATCATACAACTCCTTGAGGTGCTTGATATTGCATCCATAAGCAACATCTGTTCCGCGATGCGACCCGAAAACGACCCCTACCAAGCGACGTTTCTTGTCGATTATAGGTGAACCGCTTTGCCCCCCAACTACATTACTTTGCAACTGGAACATATTATCATCTGGAGCTATTGAGACATAAGTTCTGTGCACCGTAGGTAGGAATTCTTTCCCGTCACTCACCAAACGAGCACCTGTTCCAAACTGAGCAGGATAACCAATTATAGTTAATTCTTCTTGCTGTGGAACAAGCTTAGTCTCATCAAGCAAAGCTTTATTTATATCAAAGAATCCTCTTTTAACAATCTCATCAGGAGTGCGCTTTGAATTTAATCGCAAAAGAGCGACATCTTTCTTCTTATCTCCGCTTTCCGCTATTACTTGACAAGACTGCATATCAGCAATAGTCGTGAAATTCTGACCATACATAATGATTCCCATATAATCAAAACTACCACTTATAACCAATTCCGACTTTTGAAGACGATTGATAATTGCTCTTGCATCATCCATGGTATATACCTCTACCTTGCCCGCTAAAATCAATTCCGCAACATAATTTTGCATATCTTCCAACAAAAGCTTCTGCATCTCCTGCACAACTGCCTCTTTAAGATCTACATCTTCCCAAGGTAGAGCTACATGTCTGTTCGTTCCCAACTCTCCATTTTCCGATATAAAAAACGCTGTACCTCGCGATGTAATTGGCTTTACCATAGAAGCATACGGTGACATAGTACGGCGGGCGATTTTGACACCATCACTTGTTTCCAACATACCAAATTGCCATTTTGCAGGCCACTCGCTACATTTACCCACAAGTGGATCATCCTTGAAACTTACCTCTACATAGTACGACTCATAAACGCATACTGTTGCTCTCTGGAGTGCCTGCAAAGGAGGCATTGGATTCAGCCATGGCCATTTCCATATTGCTAATCCTATTCCTACTAGCAAAATAAGAGAAGCGGCCACGCCTAAAACCATTTTTCCAACATTAGAACCAAACATAGAAGCCAACATAGGATAGTTGCGGATATCCAAAGGCACACCACCGCAAGCAATAGCACTGCTCTTCTTAATGCGGTAAGGTGTATTTGGAGTTATCTTCACACCGTCCACAGTAGTTCCGTTCTTGCTATGGTCGAAGATATATACCTTGCCGTCTCTTCCTGCCTTTATCGTGGCGTGATAGCGACTCACGGTGGCACCAGAAAGTTGCACATCGTTATTGAAATGACTACCTATACTGCAAATAGCTTTGTAAGCCGAGTTGTCTTCTGGCATAGGCACCTGACTCCATTGGAGCTCCACATCGGCAAAACGAATCGCATCACCACGGCGGACGTTCACAGGCTTGCCTGGTTTGATAGACTGGTTCATGATGAACGTTCCGTTCTTACTGCCTTTGTCTTCTATAGTGATGTCACCACTATTGAGTAGCGTCAGTTCCGCATGCAGGGAGCTGACATTTGCACTGTGTAACACAATGTCACAAGATGCATCGCGTCCTATCTTCAAAAGTCTCATTAAGTATTCTTATTTTAAGATTATCTGTATTTCGTCGGTTTTTCTTCCTTTGTGGTCTTCTTTGAAGAAGTGCCATCCTTTTTTACCGTAGTCTTTTTCTCGTCCTTCTTTGAAGAAACGTCTTTCCTAACTTTATTCTGCTGATTGTTCTTCACCTTGGTGATAGAATCTTGCTTACGCTTTTCCTGGTCGATAGAGTCTTGGAGTTCCTTTCTTATCTCCGACTCAGTCTTCTGCTTTATGGTATCAACTTGAAGCGCAGAAGGGTTGCTATCTCCATCCTTTCCCCAATCTAGTTCACTCAAGCCTTTTACCCCAAACACACTACCCACAATGATTGCTACAGCTGCAACTCCAATGATAGCATAACGCATTGGAGCGTTAGAACGGGGGACAAGGTTCCAATCTAGACGTGCCACGTGGGCGAAAGAAATGTTGTCCTTACGGGTAACAGGAACAGGAACATTGGGAGAAATCTTGATTCCATTTACATAGGTTCCATTATGACTTTGGTCAACTATGGTCATCTTACCTGTAGGAGAAACATTAAGAATGGCATGCCTACGGCTGACTACATCGGTACTGTCATTGATGATGATATCGCAGCCACTCTCTCTTCCAATAGAATATACTTTCATAAATTACCGTTTTATCAGTTTCGAACTATTTTTAGTCTTATTCATCTTGCAAAGATCATCTTTTATTTACTTTTAAGATTAGCAATGGTATCTTTGAGATTAGCAATAGTGTCACTCTTAAGAACAATCATTTCCTGCTGTGATTTCAGAGAATCTTCAAGATTTGCCTTGTGACTCTGGCTTGAACGGTTAACATATTGTACAACATTAAGTGAGCAGCTTATCACGACCAATGCAACAAGACCTGCCAACAATGTTTTTACTTGCTTTGACATTTTAGGTTTCAATTTTGAATTAATACTAGTTTCTACAATTGCCAATGTTAGGTTGTCATGCCCTCCTCCTGAAGAACGTCCGATATTGTCAATACTGGTTGCAATATCATCCGTAATGACCCCTAACTTTCTGCGTCTGTTTGTAGCCATCTTTAATAAGTCTTTTTCCGGCAACGCTCCATGAATGCCGTCAGAACAGAGCATGAAACGATCGCCTTTTTCATAAGCCACCTCATGGATTTCCACTTCTACGTCAGGCTTGACACCCAAAGCTCTGGTAATGACATTGGATTGTGCGGAAAGGCGTGCCTGTTCTTCTGTTATAACACCTTGCTCTACCATTTCGAAAACCATTGAGTGGTCAAAAGTTCGGAACACCTTACGATGTCCTCTCAACTGATAGACACGACTGTCACCCACATGCGCTATAAAAGCAGACTTCTCTGAAACGAGCAATACGGTAGCTGTTGACCCCATTCCTTTAAGAGCCTTATTCTGGTTACCAGCCTCAATAATCGCCATATTGGCCCTGCGTATGGCCTTTATGATGATATTGGGAATATCCTCATCATGACTTGCTTCAGCTATGCCAGCAAGAATTTCATCGACTGCTATTGTCGAAGCCGTCTTTCCACCCGGACCGCCTCCCATACCGTCACATACAGTAACCACATATCCTATAGACGTGTCGAGCCATCCAAAGTTGTCCTGATTCTCAGACCGCCCACCGACCCTAGATTCGGCAAAAGCGCATAACAGATTCTTGCCTTCCGTATATATTTTCTGCAACTCCATTCTTGTCTTCTTATAAACATATTAATACAACAAAAAACACCAACACGAAAAACGATACCACAGAGACAACCACGGTTATTGTGTGATCCTCTACCCAACGAGACACTTTCTCTGAAAAAGTCGGGTCTGGAAGCAATGCGCACTTTATGGCATTCTTGAATTCAATCGCGGATTGATAACGCTTGCACTGCTCTTTTTCTGTGGCTTTCAAAATCACCTGCATAAGCTTCGGAGGTATTTTAGGGTCAGGAGGCAACGGTTCAGTAATCTGTGCTACTAACGTTTCCGTTTCAGTACCTTTATCCATGGGATTCTTTCCGGTAAGAAGTTCATAAAATGTAATACCCAACTCATAAATGTCAGTAGTGGCGTTGATTGGATTTGCCATATTTCCCTCCTCACGTTTTATCTGTTCGGGGGCAGAGTATTGAGGGGTACCTATGAACCCATACTGGGAAAACTTATTTCCACCATTCATCCTAGAAATTCCCAAATCCATGAGTCTGACATTTGAACCCTGCTCAACCATGATATTTGAAGGTTTGATGTCCCGGTGTATTACACCTCTTGAATGAACATAGTCAAGTGCATCCAATACGGACATAACAGCATTACTGATTTTTTCCACACGATTCGGCGAGTCTGAGAATGCACGGACATATTTGTCTATGTCCTCACCATTGACAAACTTACTCAGAATAAAGATGGGTCCCCAGTCAGGTGCACATTCACAGTAACCGATCATCTCCACAAGATTCTGATGCCGGAAAGCCAAAGATGCCTCTTGGCGTGCCCTTTCCCTAATCATCTTGTTATTGGCATAACTGTCTTTCACGCGTTTTACAGCTATGACCGCCCCGTTATTGCAGCGATAACCACGATAGACATCTCCCATAGCTCCGCTTCCTAATGGAGGTTCTTGCGGGTTATAACAATACCATTCACCCATCACGAATAAATAAATATAGGGATCATTTTTTCGCTGAACAACAGTATGTCTCACCCCTCCGTGGGTATTTCCCCCATAAGAATGAGCACCGTTGTAATTCAAATTGTTGGGATTTTGCATGATGGAAATGATTATCTGGTGTTTATTTTTTTAAGATTGGCCTTCCATTCTCTGACCCTGTCCATATAGGCATCTATCATACCCTCATAAAGATTGTCGTTGGCCTCTTTTGCATACGTTAATGCTTCAGTGAAATATTTCTCCGCCAATTCGCCATCACGCTCACTGACAGCATCTGTACGTTGGTCAGCCTTCCAATAATCACACGCCAGCTCATAAAGAGCCTGATAATTACGCGGGTCGCGTCTCACCACTTCTTGCAACAACCTATGAGCTTCATGATTGTCAGGAACTATATTCAACATTTCCTGCATGGAGCGAATGCTGTCCGGACAATAATCATTTGGCATTTTGCTCTTGAAATATAATCTACTTAAAAGATACATGGCATCCGTATCCCCCTTGGAACTTAACTGTGTCAAGGCATCAAATCCCTTTTTCGAGGTGGCGGGATCACGTAATTGTGCAACTATAGAAGTATAGGAGAAAGACGATGATACAGATTCAGCCTGCTCCACTCTCTCTGAATTATGATGAGAAACATCTTCGGTAGTATTCTTATTCACCCAAAAAGCTATAGCTGCAACACAGATACCCAAACCTAAAAGCACATAATTATACATCGGCTTCCAGAGGCTGATCTTCTCATTTTTCAACTGATCTAAAGCTACTCTGAACTCAGCTGCACTCTGATAGCGTTTGGCTCTTGATTTCTCAGTGGCCTTGGCTATGATCTTTCTCAAACCTGCATGTTTAACAAGTCTTAAAGGCAACGGAGAGTGTACTTGTTTCTGCAGTATGTCAGTTCGATCCCCCTCAAAAGGGACGTGCCCTACAATGAGCTGGAACAACAAAATACCCACAGCGTAAATATCAGTCGTTTGATTCTGCTCATTAATGGCACCTAGAACGAGCTCTGGAGCAGCATATTCCGGTTTCCCGACAAACTGTCCTGTCTGAGTGAGATGTTTGTCATGAGTGGTCAATGAATTCATCTTCTTAGCTATGCCAAAATCAATGAGTTTGATGTGACCGTCTGAAGTCACCATAATATTCGTTGGATCAATGTCACGGTGGATATAACCTGCATCGTGCATCGCCATAAGACCAGACAATATGCTTTTTGTAAGTTTTACGGCAAAATGATAAGGATCTTGATGATAATCCTTGAACAATTTTTCAGCAAAAGGAACAAAATGACCTTGTTGATCCGTCAGTTTGCCTTCGAAAAGATTATCCAACGATACTCCTACCAAGAGTTCACTAACCACGTGATAACGACGTTGCACCTCGCCGAGCATATTTCTTTCCTCGGTCTCGATAAAGCCTAACATCTCAATCAGGTTATCATGTCTAAAATGAATGGCAGCTTCTCTCCTGGCTTTTTCTATAGCATAAGGAGGCAGATCGCTGTACATGAACTTTACAGCGACGTTCCTCACGCTCCCCGTTTTCTCATTCACGCATCTACCTTTAAAAACCTTACCCATGCCACCTTCGCCCAAAGGTTCATCCGCAGTATCAAACTCGTAATAAACTCCTTTGCGTTTTTCTACAGCACCTTGTATTTTATATAGAGACATCTCTATTTATCTTTTTATTTATGAATAAGACAATCACATAGACTTGGTTCCACCGCGGTTATTTCCGTTTGAACCATCCATACCTATCGTACCGTCATTGAGTCCATAACCTCTCGTACCAGGCTCCCACTGCGTAGGACCATCGTAGGGAGTAAAACCGCCACCGCCTCCGGGACGTGTAGAGCCATTATTGCCAAAAGGAGGTAAATCTTCTGGATAATCATAATTTTCCTCGTCCGCAGCATCCACTTGTATAAAATCCTTAGAAACAGAGAGCCCCAACTGTGCGGAGTCAATCAATATGAAAACGAATTCATAATTGTTTCCCACTGTGATTATATCACCATTATGACATTCTACAGGTGAGAAACCGATGGTCTCACCGTTAATCATAGTTCCGTTGGAAGATTGGGTATCAGTAATGGCTGCAATTACACCGCCTGTATTTTTCATTTGGCGGATAACAATTATAGCATGATCAGCTGAGACCGTACTTTCAAGCAGACGGACATCAGAAGACTCACTCTGACCAATTGTATTACGGCCAATCTGAAGTGGCCAATATTCTCCAATTGGTGTCCGTGAGATAGAATACAAGAAACCTACTATTGGTTTTCCTGGCTGAATATTCCGTATGGAAACTTGATTTCCTCCTCGGCTTAATTCCTGACCACTTTCTGCATTCATACCACGAGAATTTTCCATCATACCTGGAACTACAGTACCTCTAGCAGACTGATTTGCACCACGAGAATAGAAATCCGGAGACGCAGTACCCCTCGCTCCATTCATATTTCTTGTTCCACCCATGTTCGGGTCTGGTTCTAGACCTTGGATTACAGTTTTGTTCTGTGACATAGCTTATATTTTTTAAATTCATTAATTACGCTAACATTCCCAATATTACAAAAATATCAGAATCTATCACTTAAAATATAATCTTGGAATTTATACTTTTTTCTGATCGCTCAACTTGATTTTCGCTTTACAGTATTACATGAAAATAAAGACCTTGAGAAACTGAATATTTCGTTATAAGGCAAAACTTTCCCTTTATTATCTATTCGCTTTTCATCAGAAAAGCTGATGGTATATAGACCATAACTACAAGGTATAACCCTTCGAGTTTCACTTTCACTCGCTACCGTCCGCTCACCCAAGACACCCTTCCACATACATTCTTGAACTCTCCATCGGTTATGAACACCATGTCGCCACTTTTTATAATGGCAATGTTCAGACTTTATCATTCGGACGTGCTCGTTCCCTATATTCGCTTCTCTGATGAAGTTCATCATTTCCTTATCGTGAACCGTGAGTAGTGGATACTTGAATCCTTTTTCTAATGAGACGAACTTGTTTCGAGAATACTTCATACAGACAGGATGGTATAACGACGGCTGGAAATAAGTGTCGAGATACTTTTTTGTGACGTAAACGAAAAGTATGTTAGAGAGCAGACACTCCAATCTGCGGTGATATTTATTGTCTATTTCCTTCACCACATGACGCATCGGAACGCAAACTTTCAATCTAGGGTCAGTCTTGAGTTCCTTCGTCGCTTGACCGATGCAGTTATACGTCACGCACAACACAAACCAGAGGTAGTTCGACGACTCGATATAGTCCAAGTATACCCCATTGGGAGACCGTTTACCTTCAAGGATGACACCGGAAGTAAATCTGAGGTAAAGAAGGCCTGGTTTACCTCTAAAGTTTTTCACATTGGACAATGTGGGCATATCTCTTCTTTTTATGATTAGCCAACTTTTACAGTTCGCTCAGTTTACATATTTTTTTAGAAACAGTATTTGTATATAAATGTACGATAACAATCAAAATTTTTGCAAATCTATCAAAATATATCTGATAAAACAAATAAATTTTGGTTTATTTTTAATAAAAAGTTATATAAAATAGGATTTTCAAGGTAGCAATCATGAAAAAAAAAGCCTATATTTACTATATGGAAAAGTGTAATATTTATATAGGAGAAATAATAGCTGAAATTATGGCCGAAAAAAAAATCAGTAAGGCGGAAATGGCAAGAAGACTGAATGTTAGACCACAAAGTGTGGATTATTTGTTAGGCCGTAAAAGCATTGATACTGATACTTTATATAATGTTTCACTAGCATTGGATTATGATTTTGCTCTATTATATTCTATAAAGAAAGGACAGATAAATTTGGATAAAGAAAAAAAAACAGGTACAGAAATCAAAAAAGCGAAGGTAGTTGTGGAATTGGAATTAGATAAAGAAGAAATATTGCGTTTGAATCTGAAGAAGAAACTTTCATCTTATTTTGATTAGTAGAATTAAATTACTATGTGTGGTGGTAAATATATTAAAATCTATAAATAAAAATAGTAAGCATTCTATTCTCCACCTTGACACACATTATTCACAAATGTACCTTTGTGCCGTAACCTTTAATAACAATAATTATGATAAAAGAGAAAATAAACTACCAAAAGGTGTATGACCTCTATCAATTATGCAACGAGACAAAGGACATTCGTGAGTTTTGTGCTGATTATGAAGTAAATTACGACAAGTTCATGAACTGGTAGCGTCACCAATTGTGGAGCGAGAAGTTAGGCAAGACTGTTCAGGTATAGCAACCTAAAGTTCCAAAGTTCAGATAACAGGTAAACTATACAATAGTCTAACCGTGAAGTTGGGAGTGAAACAGTCTGAAGGCGAATCACCAATAAAAAGGGTTAAGTTACAGCTTGTATCTGGCGCAACACTATTCCTGAGAAATATCACAGTTCTTGATTTGAGCCTATTGCTTAATAAAATGATAAGATGATATACTTGGACTGAGTTCTTACCTAAACTATTACCTGTTTAACAATAATGTTAATTTGCGGAAAGGAATCTTCCGTCTATGTGAGAGTACAAGAGAAGATATGTCACTAAATCCAAGTGATGCCTCCTATGTTCATGTCCCGGAACCGAAAAGTCGTGAAAAGACTTCATTACGAACGCGACTTTTATGTGCTTTACGAGAAACGTCCTGTCATGGGAAGATTCAAGAAGCCTGTGCTTGATGAAGTCTTCAGATGCTACCGGATACAAAAAGTTGTGGTGTATTGAATTTAGTTGACGGGTTAATAATTAAAATTATAGATAGGTTTACGCATTCTTTAAATTAAATCCCGATAAGGTTGTCACTTCTACAAAGTTACACCTAAAAAGGTTTACACCAAATTTTGGGAGACAAAAACTCATCGCTTGGGGAGCGCCGTCCCGACGAGCACATCCGTCAGTTTGGCCTATACTCCATAAGCGGATTCCCTTTTCTTCCGGTAAAGACTTCGGCGGGTGTTTTCATGTTGAGCGCCTTGTGAGGCCTTGCATTGTTGTACATATCAATTAATATCTTTACTGCCTTGCTTGCCTGTTCAAAATCCCAATTGCCTTCATTGAAGAACCAGCCGTACTTTATGGTATCGTTCATTCTCTCAGCCAATGCATTATGAAGCGGACCTCCTGTCTGTGTCATACTTATTCTTATATTGTTCGATTTGAGGGTATTAGTGTATGCTTTTGAAGCACACTGAACTCCATGGTCCGAATGATGTATCATACCTTCTATATCAATTTCATAATGATGATAAGTCTCAATGGCACGATTGAGGGCCTCTATCGGTCCGTTCACCTCAAGCGTCCTGCTCAGGGAGTATCCGACGATATACCGGCTGTAGACGTCTGTCACCAGTGAAAGGTATGCAAATTCTTCTCTGGTGTAAATATAAGTTATGTTACATACGACAAGAGAACCGTTCCTGCAGGGTCTAAATTTGGAACATGTATTCAACAGGTCATCATAAATGCGATATCCGTGTCCAAAGTCGGTAGTAGGTAAACGACAACTTATCCATCTAAGCATCAAGATGTTAAAACACAGAAAACTGTAGAATCGGGCTCTTTCTATTGTAAATTTATCCTTGAAGTACTGGCGGCAGAGTGCATACAATTCCTGACATCCGGCTTTAGGAAGTTTGTCGCTACTGCGAATATACATGCAATACAGGACTATGCTGGCAGAAAGTATATCTGTCTCATCCGAAGTATAGGTATGTTTGTAGGATGATATGCCAAGCAATCGGCAGAGCGAGCGTACGGGATAATGACATCCACCCTGCGACAACTTTCTGACTACTTGGCATCTGAGTTATTCTCACAGGAATATTGTATTTCTTCTCAGTTAAATCTATCATACAGTTGTATGCATCACGTGCCATGTTTGAACGTTGTAATTCTGTTTCTAGGAACTTGATTTTCTTTTCCAGTTCGTATATCTGATCATGAAGTTACTGTTCGGTCTTGACTTAATTTCCTGCTCATAACGGGATCGGGGTTATCTTCAAGATCAAAGATACGAACCCAACGCCGGATGGAGTTCTGTGTGAGGCCATTTTTTCTCAATTTGTCTTTGATTTAAGGAATAAGAGAGATAGCCTTCCAGATAAGACAGACATTCTTCTTGGAAATACTTACGATATTTACGCATGTTACTAAATAATTTGTGTCAACTTATTTAGTACACTATAGTATAATCATTTTTCAGATTCGTTTATTCGTCAAGCACCAGACGCAACTCGTGGAGACAGGCCTGCACTTCATGACTGCTTCCCAGATGCTTTCCCAAATCATCGGAAAGTTTGATACATTCCCGCCACTGCTGGTTGGTATTCATTCGGCAACGCGTCAGTTTCATCACGATATTGGCCGGTCTGTATCCCGTATCATTGGTCAGGTTCGTACCGATACCGAACGAGCAGCGGATACGCCCCTCACAATAATGGAACAGCTCGAGAGCTTTCGGAAAATCAAGTGCGTTACTGAAAATGATTGTCTTGGTGGTAGGATCAATGCCCAACTCACGATATCGGCCTATCAGCTGGTCGACAAAGGTAAATTCATCACCTGAATCACACCGCACCCCGTCAAAAAGTTTGGCCTGCTTACGACTGAAATTGCTCAAGAATGACTCCGACGTATAAGTGTCGGAAAGCGCCGTACCCAAATCGCCGTCATACACATTCACCCAGTTTTCAAGAGCCATATAGTTGGCATGCTTATAACCGAACTGTGCCCCATGGAACATAAACCATTCATGTGGATGGGTACCCATCGGACGCATGGCATATTTCATGGCCAGGTAACAGTTGGAAGTTCCCGTACAGTATTTGGCTTCCTTTTTCAACTGACGGACCACTGCCTCATGGACCTGCTTCGAGAAACGGCGGCGGGTACCAAACTCCGAGAATGGCAGTTTATTGGCATTTGACAGCTCTATTTTAGGAGCCAGCCGTCTGAGCACTTCCTCCATATCAGCCTCATGATGCTCAAACTTGTTCTTCATCTCCGATACAATGGCCAGCAACGGCACTTCATAAAGCGTCACCTTATACATGTAATCGGTCACTTCCATTTGCAGATGACGATCTCCGTCCAGCCAGACCTTGATCTTGCCCGGCTCGAAACGGAAGGATGAAAGCCACTCCCAATACACGGGAGGGATAAACCGACAATAACGGGTCATGAATTCTTTCTCCTCACTGGTCAGCCGTACCTCGCCCAATTTGTCCAGTTCATGTCTTACAGCTTGAAGGAATTCGTCCGAACAGACCGTTCCCTCCCTGTCATTGAACGAGAAAGTACCTTGTGCATAAGGAAACAATTTGATATAAGCGTATGAAGTCGTAAATTTATAGAGATCCGTATCCAGAATATTGGTAATAATCATAAGCCTGCTGTTTGAGATTAAATGTAAGTAAAGGTAAGATTTATTCCTGACATTTCGAATTTATTACGAGATTTTTTAAAATTATGTGGCCAAAATGATCTGCCTGTCCTTACACCCGACATTATAATCCCTGCTCGTCTGCAACCTTGGAAATCGACATTCCGCACCTTGACTACAGGTCTTCTTTTAATGCTTTGAGAATCGTTTCATACATTTCTTCTTCATGGAATCCAGTCTGGTCATAGATATAACGGCCTTTCTTGTCTATGACAAGATATGACGGCCATCCTCGAAATCCGAACTTGTCAAAAATCTCCCGGGTCTGTTTGTCTTTAAGTCTATAATGCAAACCATCCATACCACTGGCCATGTTTTTCCATGTATCCTCAGGAGATTTTCCGTCTGTGACATAAACAGTCACCAATCCCAGTTCCGAAAGTTTTTTATGCTTCTTCTCGAAATCCTGAATAGCATCACGACAAGGACCACACCATGTTCCCCAAAAATCCATCAACACCACCTTCCCTAAATGTTCCTTACCTATCTCGGAAAGAAATGCTTCACCGCTATTCGTCGGTGATACAAATATAGTATAGTGGTCCCCGTTCCTTCGGGCTTCAAGCTCAGCCTTGAGCCTTTCGTTCTTTTTAAGAAAATAATGAGATACGGTCTTGTTCTTCAGCATGGACAACGATTTAAGTTCCTTTTCATCAAACGGTGTGTCCTGTGACAGTTTTGACGCATAACCCTGACCTATGATTCCATCCTGAATTACTCCATCTCTTCCACCCAACAAATAAAACGCATACGCCTTTGCCTTATCGTATGGTACACCTTGTTCGTTCTTTAGGGCATAAAGCGAGTCTGTTTCCGGATTTTTCCTCAACGCCAAAGTATCATTAAATATAGCAAAATCCAAAGCATTGGCAATTGGTGGTAAACCTGCTGTATAAGCCCACTTCAACGTATTGGGTTCGAACTCCGAAATAACCTTTTTGAAATATTCACATCCCACATGATTAGTATTGACCCAACCACGGGGTCTCAATAAGAATTCAGCAGCACCGCTTTCCGCATTCAGTCTCAAAAACTCCTTGGTGACGGGCCTGATATCGAGCGTATCTATCCTGCTATAAACCTCGTCCCGATGTCTGATAACCGCATCATATAATTTCTCAGGAGACATCGGCGTGTCGTTTTGATGAACGTTCCCATAAGTGTACCATATCAGTTCCCGGACAGAAAAACGGGAAATATCATTATTCAGATCGGCCAACGCGCCCTCAAATACAAGTGGATGCTCTACGTATGGCATCATCTTACGCATCACCATGTCTTTGGGATGTGTTTGAAGGTGTTCCGGCAAGTCAAGCGTGACACAAAGGGAGTCACCGGCTGTCAGGACAATCAAACCATACCACGGACCTATACGGGCAAACATGCCTTGGCGCGTGGCATACATCGGTATTTCCATACGGAAAGAACCGTCTTCTTTTATTTCTGCCACAGAAGGTACAATATCAAGATCATAGACTGCATAAGGATAGACCTCCACCGTCATGTTCTCCTCATCTTCATCATAACCGATAATCTGACCTTTAAGAACAGCCGGCGTATTGGTCCACTCTGGTTCCGGCAATAATGATTGAGCCACAACATTCCGTGCGAAAAAGAAAAAAAGAACAATGACAGAAATGACTGGTTTCATGATTTTAAATTCCAACATAAGCGTAATGAATATTAAGTTAATATAAATTGAATGATTAATGAATAGACATAATTGCATAGTGCTACCTCACAACGGCAGTACAGGCTACAATCCTTATGAACTCAAAGGACAAAATTAAGGATTTTTTCTATATGACAAATTACCTCTTGCGTTTTTTTACGTAATCATGACAAAAAAACAGGAATAGCAGCATTATGCCATTCATTATATTTTACACTCAAATTAAAACAAGATCATCAAAAGAAGCCCACATCTCTACATCCCACTCCTCCCTGTTTTTTATTCCAATTATATCCTTCACCTCTTCACTTCCCTTTGCTGGCGCGGCTTACAAGGTGAATGAGGTTATTCACTTCTCCTTCACCGACCCTTCACTCTTCCATTCATTCCTGAAAATTGGACTTTTGGACATTCAAACCTTCCGAAATCTAAAAATCAAAAATAATGACAGCTTTAAAAAAGTAAGGTTTACTTTAAAAAAAGTAAAGCTTACTTTTTCAAAAGTAAGCCGAGTTTTCCGGAAGATCTCCCTTAGTTTTTTTATTCCGCCAAGCTCCTATCCAACAACTTAAAAATCAACACTCAGAAGCCTCTTATAAGGGTTTTACAACCCCACTGACGAAGGCTGATCCCAGCCATTTTTCAATTCGGAAAAAAGCAGAACCGGGCTGAGAAACAACGCAAACAAGTGAGAGAGGGTATATAAAGGTGAAGGATGACCATTCACCTTTAAACAACTTACTGACAACCGGTTAGGGTTCACTTTGAAGAAGTGGATATAAAGTTCAAAAAACCACTCTTAGGGAAAACCATGGGACCAAAATCCGGATATGCCCCCCTTTTGGCAGCTACAAACCGGATGATTGACCGTTAGCAAGACAGAAAAAACGCCTGACTGAAAAATTTCAGTCAGGCGCCTGGTATTTCTTATTTTAATCCGGTCGCTTAAAGCGGCATGTTGCCGTGTTTCTTGGGCGGATTACTCTGGTTCTTGTTATGAGCCATTTCCAAAGCCTGTATCAGCTTGTAACGTGTGTCACGCGGCATAATGACCTCATCGATCAGGCCACGTTCTGCAGCACGGTACGGATTGGAGAATTTGGCTTCATATTCCTTAATAATGTCAGCCTTCTCTTCAGGAGTAGACTTACGGTAAAGGATATTAACCGCTCCTTCAGCACCCATAACGGCAATCTCAGCCTGCGGATAGGCCAGATTGACATCGGCACCGGTCGGCTTGCTGGACATTACGATGTAAGCGCCACCGTAAGCCTTACGGGTAATCAAAGTGATCTTAGGCACTGTGGCTTCAGCATAAGCGTAAACGATCTTGGCACCATGACGGATGATACCGTTGTGCTCCTGCATTGTACCCGGCAAGAAACCCGGTACGTCCTCAAACGTGATCAAAGGAATGTTGAAACAGTCGCAGAAACGGATGAAGCGGGCAGCCTTGTCAGAAGCATCTATATCGAGCACACCTGCCAGGAATGCCGGCTGATTGGCCACGATACCAACAGAACGACCGTTCAGACGACCGAAACCGACTACCACATTCTTGGCAAAATGAGGCATTACCTCAAAGAAATACTGGTTATCCAAAACCGGCTCGATGATGTCCTTGATATCGTAAGGCATATTCGGATCCTCAGGAATCACGGTCTGAAGAGCCTCAACCTGACGCTGGATATCATCCGTACAAGGCGTCATAGGAGCATCTTCCATATTATTGGAAGGGAGGAAGCTCAACAGTTCACGGATACTCATGAGGGTTTCTTCCTCATTATTGCACATGAAATGAGCCACACCACTCTTGCTGCTGTGGGTATGGGCGCCTCCGAGCTCTTCCTTGCCTACAACCTCATTGGTAACGGTCTTGACCACATCCGGTCCGGTAATGAACATGTGGCTCTGTTCCTTCACCATAAAGATAAAGTCGGTAAGGGCCGGCGAATAGCAGGCACCACCGGCACACGGTCCCAGGATGGCGGAAATCTGAGGTACAACACCTGAAGCGATGGTATTCTGATAGAAAATTGAAGCATAACCGGCCAGACTGTTCACACCTTCCTGAATGCGTGCACCACCTGAATCATTGAGGGCAATCACAGGTGCTCCGGTCTTGAGCGCCATCTGCTGAACCTTGACAATCTTGGCCGCATTGGTTTCACTAAGCGAACCGCCATGAGCCGTAAAATCATAAGCATATACAAAGACCAGACGGCCGTCGATCTTACCGTAACCAGTCACCATTCCGTCACCGGCTATCTGCTTTTTCTCCATACCGAAATTGGTACAGCGATGGTTCACCAGCTTGTCGAACTCATTGAATGTACCTTTGTCGAGGAGCATGTCAATACGTTCGCGTGCGGTCATGCGTCCGGAAGCATGCTGTTTTTCTATCTTGTCTATACCGCCTCCCTGTGAAGCGCGCTTGTCGAGTTCGTCAAACTGACTGTATATTTCTTCTCTTGTCATAATTAATCCTCTTTAATAATTTCCAACTGAATAAGCACCTGATTGGCGTTCACCGAATCACCTTCATTGACCAGGATATCCCTGACGATACAGTCTGAGGTCACCTTATAGTTGCTTTGCATCTTCATGGCTTCTATCACCACGGCAATGTCACCGGCAGAAAGCCTGTCACCCTTCTGTACAGGAATCTTCACGATCTTGCCCGGCATCGGTGCCACGATCTTGTCATCCTGTACGTCATCGGCTCCATGCTTCATCCGCAGATATTTGGTCTGGGTATCGATGATATCCACATGGAATGAACGGTAGAACATGTTCACATCGTAATTCTTGCCTCCCTCTCCACGGATCAGTTCCGCATTATAGGAATTGCCGTCATGCAGGATGGAACAGTTGCCGTTCTCTGCCATTGCAATATCCACATCATAAAGCTTGTCGTCAATCATGACCTGTACCTTGTTGCCATCTTTGCTCACCAGCGTCACATCGGCCACACGGTCGCCTATATGTATTTCCATGACTAATAATTTTAATTCTTGAATAAAAACGGGACTAGATTCTCAATACACCTTTCTGAAGACCGAACTCACGCCAACGGCTGATCGGGCGGGCGTCGGGCAGATGATTGCTGACATTCTCCTCCAGATTCATCAGATAATCAATATAAGCCGCAATCATGGCCATATTCTCGAACTCTTCATTACCGCTGTTGGAACGTACCAGCATGCGGGCATTCTTCTGGATGAACAGGGTGTTGTATTCTCCATGCACGAAATCAGGATTGTGCATGATACGTTTCAGATAATTCAGATTGTTCTTCAGTCCGGTTATCTTGTATTCATAAAGCACACGGCGCATACGCTCAATTGCATACTGACGGGTTGTAGCCCATACGATAAGCTTACCGATCATCGGGTCATAATAGATAGGAATCTCATAACCTTCGTATACATAGCTGTCAATTCGCACACCGATACCATTAGGTTCAATAAGCTGCTTGATGATACCCGGTGAAGGCATGAAACCATTCTCCGTGTCTTCAGCACAAATACGGCACTCTATGGCATGTCCGCGCTGGCGCAGGTCTTCCTGTTTGAGATGAAGCACTTCGTTGTTGGCTATACGGATCTGTTCCTTTACCAAATCCACACCAACGACTTCTTCCGTAATAGGATGCTCTACCTGCAGACGGGTATTCATTTCAAGGAAATAAAAATGACGGTACTTGTCGACAAGGAATTCGATAGTACCCGCACCTGAATAATTCACAGCCTTGGCTGCAGCAACGGCTTTCTCTCCCATTTCCTGACGCAATTCCGGAGTAAGGAACGGAGACGGACTCTCCTCCACGATCTTCTGGTTGCGGCGCTGCACGGAACATTCACGGTCGAAAAGATGGATCACATTACCATGATTGTCACCAAGGATCTGGAACTCAATATGATGAGGTTCTTCAACGAATTTTTCCAAATAAACCGTATCGTCTCCAAAAGATGACATTGATTCTGAACGGGCCGTATTATAGGCTTCTTCTACTTCATCTGCACTGTGGATCAGGCGCATACCCTTTCCGCCACCACCCATAGAGGCTTTCAACATGACAGGATAGCCAATTTCGTTACAGATCCGTACGGCTTCTTCTGCACTCTGAAGCGGCTGCTCGGTACCGGGTACGACAGGCACTCCTGCAGCAATCATACGCTTGCGGGCAGAAATCTTGTCACCCATGGCTTCCATCGTTTCAGGAGCCGGACCGATGAAGATAATACCTTCTTCACGACAACGGCGCGCAAACTCAGAATTCTCCGACAAGAAACCATAACCGGGATGAATGGCATCAGCCTTGCATTTCTTGGCTACCTCAATTATTTTCTCAATGTTCAAATAACTTTCCTTTGCAATAGCCGGCCCTATCTCATAAGCCTCATCCGCATACATCACATGGTGTGACGTACGGTCAGCTTCCGAGAAAACAGCCACAGTGCGGATTTCCATCTCACGGCATGAACGCATCACACGGATGGCAATCTCGCCTCTGTTGGCAATCAATACTTTCTTTATCATTTCTGTATTTATTTGTATAGTTTAATATTCCTCCATTCCGACCGGAGTCCTATTTAGAATGGACAAAGGTATGGCTTTTATACCTAAACGCCAAAATTATACCTGACAAATAACCTTTGTTCTGTTATTTTCTGTTCAGGAAATGGCGTGACTCCTCAAGCGCATCATGAATATTATCACAGATATTTTTCTTACCCAGCATCTCATAGAAACCGCTCTTCTTCAATACGGCATGCACTTTGGGATTAACTCCCGAAAGGATCACGTGAATACCTTCCTTATGGCTGATCTCGCAAAGACTCGTCAGATTATGAATACCGGTAGAATCAATAAAAGGTACTTTGCGCATCCGGATGATACGCACTTGCGGCCGCTCCTTTGTCTGCAAGACGACTTCTTCAAAACGATTGGCAATACCGAAGAAATAAGGACCGTTGATCTCGTATACTTCCACATGATCGGGAATAATGAGATGCTCCTCTTTGGGCAGTTCATCACCGTCACTGTCAGTAGGAATGATCTCATCCCTGAAAATATTGACCTCCGTGGCCTCCATCACTCTCTTGATGAACAACAGGCAGGCCAGCACAAGACCGAACTCGATGGCTACCGTCAGGTCGAATATGACGGTCAGGAAGAAGGTGATCAGCAATACGGCTACATCCGACTTGGGATTCTTCAACAATTCCCGGAAAGTACGCCAGCCGCTCATGTTATAGCTGACAATCACCAGCACACCGGCCAGACAGGCCATTGGAATATATTGTGCCAAAGGCATCAAAAGCAAAAATATCAGCAAGAGCACAATAGCATGCACTATACCGGCCACAGGAGTCTGTCCGCCGTTATTGATATTGGTCATCGTACGGGCAATGGCACCTGTAGCTGGAATTCCACCAAAAATCGGAGAAAGGATATTGGCTATACCCTGCCCTATCAGTTCCTGATTGGAATCGTGATGGTCGCCTATCACACCATCGGCTACCGTAGCCGAAAGCAATGACTCGATTGCACCAAGAACAGCAATGGTGATGGCTGGAGAAACCAGACTCTTGACCGCTTCCCAGTTCAACTGCGGCACGTTCATGCCCGGCAGTTCGGCACTGATGGAGAAACGGTCGCCAATAGTCTCAACCGTGGTGACACCGGCATACTGCTTCAAAAGATAGACTCCTACCGTCATCAATATTAT